>ENA-ORXT01003528-ORXT01003528.1-marine-metagenome-genome-assembly--contig:-NODE-3528-length-17123-cov-189.074211_pt1 | contig 17123 bp, 10 predicted proteins | sample MGYA00237868_ERZ511482 | MGnify/ENA metagenome assembly ERZ511482 | reverse complement strand
AGTGTGGAGCTGATGCCAGAATTTGAAGTGGTGGGGGGAGCTACTTTTACGGCTATGATTGCGCCGTGTCAGTGATGAAAATGATAGGAAGTTGGCATTGGAAAGTCAACATCCAAAATTTCAGAGGATCTCATCATGGTTAAGTACACTCTTTGTTCAAATATCTTTTGAATTGATGGCTCCCTTAATCTTAGACATCTTCTATGTACATAGCTGTTCCGCAAGGTAAAGGAAAAGTACTTTGTGTCTGATGTCTATTAGTAATGATGTTCAATGGAAGTAGCATAGGATTCTAATAGCTATTGGGACTGGTGCAGACGGGCGATTATATATTCTCGTTTATCGTTTATTTTCATACTCTATTACTTCAGGCAGACTACCCTTTAAGTGATTACATCATGATTTTAAGTTACGCATTTAGAGTCGCTGTGCGAGAGATTCGATAGTCGATGATATCTTTGGTTTGACTGAAATGTTTATTGCAAATACGATCCAATCTTTTCCTTGAAGTAAATTTTTCAATTTTTCCATTTATTGTATTGCCCATGTTTTTCCAAAAACATACAGCGTTGCCGATAAAAGCTTCAATCTATCTGACAGACATACCTCTGTGCTAAGAGCAAGAGGTAAATAGAAAGAGATAAACTGAACAAAGCTGTAGAATAGCAGTTCATAACTTTGTAATCCTTGTTACGCAAAAAATTAATAAAATGAACAAACACAATACCCAATTATCAAATGTACTAATTATAGGTAGTGGAGGAGCAGGCCTTCGTGCAGCGATAGAAGCGAAAATGTCTGGAGTAGAAGTCACGGTTATAGGCAAGAGAGCAAAAGAAGATGTGCATACAGTTCTTGCTGCAGGTGGAATCAATGCGGCCTTAGCAAATGTAGATTTTAAAGATACGTGGGAGCAACATTTTGCTGACACGATGATAGAGGGCTATAATATTGCCGAGCCAAGGACTGTAGAGTTAATGGCAAAAGAAGCACCAGAACTAGTAAAAGAAATTCATGAATGGGGTGCTAATTTTGCCACTTTAGATAATGGGAAACTAGACCAAAGGTACTTTGGTGCCCACACTTACAGAAGAACTTGCTATTCTGGAGATTATACAGGTCGTTCTATTCTTTTTGCACTATTAAAAAAAGCAAAAGAACTTAAAATTCCAATCTTAGATTCTCAGTATGTAACTGAATTATTGATAAAAGACAACACTTGTTTTGGGGCCATGACTTTTGATATAAAAAATGGCGAGAGAACTGTCTTTATGGCTGATTCTGTTATCCTTGCGGCTGGTGGACATACGAGAATTTGGAGAAAGAGCTCTTCCAGAAGAAATGAAAATACTGGTGATGGATTTTATTTAGCCCTAAAAGCTGGCTGTACCTTGACTGATATGGAGATGGTACAGTTCCACCCTACTGGAATGGTTAAGCCTGAAAGTATAGCAGGAACATTAGTAACTGAGGCTGTAAGAGGTGAAGGAGGCAAACTAATCAATGGAAAGGGAGAACGATACATGGATAAATATGACGCTGAACGTATGGAGCTTTCTACACGTGACATTGTAGCTATGGCCAATTACACAGAAATCATGGAAGGACGAGGTACTGAAAATGGTGGTGTGTATCTCGACATATCTCATCGGGACAAGAATTTTATTATTGAGAAATTGCCCAGAATGTATCGTCAGTATCTTGACCTGCTCATGCTGGATATTTCTAAACAACCAATGGAAGTGGCTCCTACTGCTCATTATTCTATGGGAGGTGTGAAAGTCAGTCCAGAAGAACATAGTACTGGTATTGAGGGACTATATGCTGCTGGCGAAGTAGCAGGAGGTCTTCATGGAGCTAACCGGTTAGGAGGGAACTCTTTGGCTGAAATACTCATCTTCGGAAAGCGAGCCGGCCACGCCGCAGCAGAGCACTCTATTCACCTGACCAATCAGATAAGATCTATTAAAAGCATAGATAAAGCTCACGACAAGATAGACTCATTCCTTAAAACAGGAGACTTGGTTGCTAGGCCATTACAGCGTGAACTCAGAAACATAATGTGGAAAAATTGTGGTGTAATGAGAGAAGAAAAATTACTTAAGCAAGGTATCAAAGAAGTAAGGTCTATTAAAGAATCACTGCAAAGATTAGATGTCCGACCCGATTCTGAAGGGTTTGAAGATTTGATGTTAGCTTTTGACTTAGAAGGCTCTATCGCGTCTGCCGAAGCAACTATCTTATCTGCCATAGAAAGAAAGGAAAGTAGAGGGTCTCACCAAAGGAAAGATTTTCCTGAGACAAATGACAAAGAATATCTCTATAATTTCACAACCACTTGGGATTCTAATCAAGAAGCTCTCGTAAGAAAGGACGAGGTTATAAAAATGAGCGAAGCATTAAAGCAAGTAATATCGGATACTTCAGAAATTTCAGATTGGAGTGGTAAATTGTTAGAATAATGTTTGCAGTGTAACAGACGGGCAGGTAAAATTTTTAGGAGAAAGATAAATCAATCAATCTGTTAGGTTTTTTCCGAAAAATCGGATAACTCTTTGAAATGAAATTTTGCTAAGAGATGATTGCTCCTTCTTTAAAAGCTATAACAAAATACAGTTTTTTCTGTATCAGTTTCGAATTCAGCCTGTAACGGATGGGCAAAAAAGTGAATAAATAAGAATAATGCAATCAAAGAAAAGACTCTATGAATATTGTTTTTAAAGCGAGAGAAAATGAGAAGAAACTAAAAATTTAAAGAGAGTTAAAAAATGATGCAAATAAAAAGGATTCTTATATTTCTGATCATAATATTAAATAGTTGCATAACCGTTGCGCAAGATCTAAATAAATCCGAGAATAATCTACGATTTAGAGTTGTAGCTGAAATGGGTTTTCTTGGTGTCTTAGACCACAAAATACAGTTTAGCAATAGTGGGACATATTTTGATTATAAAAGAGATGGTGGCCAAGATGTCTTATTTCCAGTGAGTAGATTTTCTTTCGAAATGGACTTCAGTAATCGTAATACATTAGTCTTTTTATATCAGCCGCTAAGGCTAGAATCGCAAGTTCTACTCCAAAATGATTTGGTAGTAGACGATATGATTTTTCCCGCATCAAGTAGCGTTAAATTATTATATAATTTTCCTTTTTACCGGTTCAGTTATTTAAGAGAACTACTTCCAGAAAATGAAAAATATAATTTTGCAATCGGTGGAACTTTACAACTTCGAAATGCAACAATCTCCTTTGAATCATCTGATGGAACTAAATTTAGAACCAATCGCGATTTTGGTATAGTACCAGCAATAAAAATCAGAGGTACTGCTCAGTTAAATTCATTTTTTTATTTCGAATTGGAAGCAGACGGAATTTACGCCCCTGTTAGTTATTTAAATGGAAGTGACAATGAAGTAGTCGGTGCTATTTTAGATGCAAGTTTTAGGGCTGGTGTAAAAATAAGTGAACCTGTATCTGCTTTGTTAAATCTTAGATACCTTGGAGGTGGAGCAGTCGGAACATCTGATAATGATGAGGGTCCAGGAGATGGTTATGTAAGAAATTGGTTACACTTTACAACGGTCTCATTAGGCCTAATTTATAAATGGCCTTAGTATTAAAATAGTCACTGATCAAGAATCGACTCAGTGTTTCTTTCAATTATATTCATTGTTATTAGTTTCTGTTTTTAAAAAAAAGAGCTGATTGGATAGTTACTGGTGCATCTCCTATTGCCAAAGAAGAATACTGTTTCTGACTTAGTCATTGGTTTTACTGTTGTACCTTTCGGTACTACTTCAAAAGTACTACTACATCCCACCAATATTATCCCAAAATAAATGATCAGGTAGACTGGCAAGAATTGATTCTCCTACAGATGATATAGATATAATCTGAGCTGATACTTTTTATTATTCACTAATCACCCAATCATCAGTATAACAGCTATCCCTGCGGCAGCCCCAGATATAAAAAGAGTCCATTCTCTCTGTTTAGCTTTAAATATGTCAAGCACGACCCAAGCGACTAACATGATGATAGCTACAATAATTATTTGACCAGCTTCGACGCCGAGGTTAAATGGGAGTAGCACACTGACTATATTCTCCTCTTGTCCTATGAGTGCTTTGAAGTAGTTAGAAAAACCCAATCCATGGATCAGACCAAAGAGTAATGCCATCACATAATTCCATTTCAGCTTTAGATTACTTTTTTCAATACCTGATGGAGTAGGCTGTTTCTGAAGGATGTTAATTATTGCAGTCATGAGAATCGTCAATGGAATTAAGAATTCTACCAAATCAGCATTGACATTTACCAGCTTAAGACCAGAAAGTACGAGTGTCATACAGTGACCTATGGTGAAAGCAGTGACCAAAATGAGAATGTCTCGCCACTGTGATATCGTATAGATAGCACATAGAGCCACGATGAATAAAATGTGATCATATGCTTTGATATCCAGAATGTGATCAAATCCTAATTCAAAATATGTGGAAAACATAAATAAAATCTACTTTAACTTAATATTCATTACTTTACAAAGTACAAATATAGTCTATGAGACCTTTTCTAACACTTATTTTATTAATTGTCACACTTTATACAGTCGAAGCACAAGTTCAATCAGAGCACCTCTTTAAAGGATCTGCATCAGTCACAGTAGAGTCAGAATATAAATATTTACTTTATTCACCATCTAATAAGGAGCTGGCTCAGAATGGGAAATTACCTTTGATTATCTTTCTTCATGGCGCAGGAGAGCGAGGTGATGACTTAAGCTTGGTCAAAGTACATGGCCCTCCGAAAATCGTAGAAACGAATAGCGAATTTCCATTTATCGTGCTATCGCCCCAGTGTCAAAAAGATAAATGGTGGGAAGCCGCAGCTTTAGATCTATTGATCGATGAAGTGATCAGTCATCATGATGTAGATCCCACTCGCATCTACTTGACGGGATTAAGTATGGGAGGTTTTGGTACATGGGATTTAGCCATTTTAAGACCAGATAGATTTGCCGCTATTGCACCTATATGCGGTGGAAGCCTCACTAATTCTTTTGAAGCGCCACGTCAGATTAAGGATGTGCCTACTTGGGTATTCCATGGAGCTATGGATCAGGTAGTTCCCCTAGAGGCAAGCAGTAGAATAGTGAAAGCACTGCGTGATGCAGGCAGTGATGTGAAATATACCATATATCCGATGGCAGGCCACGACTCTTGGACGGAAACATACAGTAATCCTAAACTATACGAATGGTTTTTAAGTTACTCACTTAAGGATAAAAAATGATTAGGCTCTTTCCCATATTAATTTTATTAAACAGTGGAGTACTCTTATCTCAAGAGGTCATTATAAAATCAGTTAATATAGTAGATGTGGTATCTGGAGCATTGATCCAGAATCAAGATGTGGAGATAAGGGATGGTTTAATCCATCGAATAAATAGTAGTAAAGGCAAAGCCCAAGTGAATGATATCAATGGCCAAGGTAAATATCTGATACCTGGCTTAATAGATGCTCACATTCATTTGTTTCAGTCAGGTGGACTGTACACACGACCTGATGCCATAGACCTGACGCAGGAAAAATCATATTTAGATGAGATCCAGTGGACGAGAGACAATGCTCAAGATATCCTCAGTCGATATCTAGCCAGTGGCATCACCACGACGATAGATGTCGGCGGACCGATGTATAACTATAAGCTGAGAGATAGCTTAAATGTAGATCCAAGCTCTGCTACTGTATATCTCACTGGTCCACTCATATCTACCTATCAGCCAGAAGAACTTAATGTACAAGACCCGCCGATCATTAAGGTCGCCAATGCCCAAGAAGCTGTAGATCTGGTCCGCAAGCAAATACCTTTCAAACCAGATCTGATTAAGATATGGTATATCGCTTTAAAGCCGCAAGATGCACTGGATAGTTATCCCATTATAGAGGCGACGGTAAAGGAAGCCCAGCTTCATAATTTGCCAGTAGCCGTACATGCGACAGAATTGGCTACTGCTAAGCTAGCCCTCAAAGCCGGAGCCGACTTCTTAGTCCATAGTGTAGATGATATCGAGATAGATGAAGAATTTATCACACTTATGAAGGAGTCTGGGACTGTCATCTCTCCCACACTTATCGTCAGCGGGAATTATGATAAAGTGTTTCTGTCAGAGTATGTGCCTACGGCAGAAGATTATCAATATGCACCACCCATTCCTCTAGGGTCCACAACAGATCTCAAGCATCTGAAAGAACCAGAATTAATAACGACTTATAAGCAGTATAGAGAACAGATAGAAAAAATGAATGTCAGAAGGGATGCTGCCAAATATAGCAATCTGAAAAAAATGATTACTCATCAGATCCCGATAGCACTCGGCACAGATGCTGGTAATATAGGGACGATGCATGTATCATCTTACTATGATGAAATCAGAGCGATGCAGGCTCTGGATATTTCTAATAAGACCATTCTCAAAAGTGCGACTATAGATGCTGCATCTGCCATAAGAAAGGATGATGAAATCGGAAGTATTGCAGTCGGCAAGAAAGCAGATTTGTTGTTGCTCAGCCATAATCCATTAGAAGATATTATGGCGATTCAGGCTATAGATTTAGTCATACATGAGGGCATGGTATTCAGTCCAGACACGATCATGCACCCCACACCAGAGATGGTTGTGCAGGAGCAGCTGAATGCTTATAATGCTCATCATTTAGAAGCCTTTTTAGAGACTTTTGCAGAAGATGTTAAAGTATATGAGTTTCCCGATAAGCTATCTTATGAGGGGAAATCGATCATGAGGGGGAAATATCAATTTTTAGAGAAAACACCAGATTTGCACTGTGAATTAGTCAACAGAACTATTTTGGGTCATACAGTCATCGATCATGAAAGGCTTATATTTGACAAATCAGAAGCATCACGCGAGATTATAGCAGTTTATAAAATAAAGGAAGAAAAGATAGCGGAAGTATATTTTATTAGATAGAAGTCTCATTACTGCTTTGCAGGAATAGACATAATCTTTTAGACTATTTCACCAGTAAAAACTATATTGACACACTAAATTACGATGAATAGGATGGGTAATATTTTATGTGAAGAATATTTGAAGAGTTTCGAGAGTGATCTTGATCAATTATTCAAAGAAAGAAAGCATGAGAAAATAGCAAGTAGTCGTGAAAGCGCACAGTCTTTACTGACAGAGATAGCTCAGTTAAAGCCGCTTAAAGTACTCATACCAAAAGATTGTCATGGATTAGGGGGAGATATTTCTGACTGTATCAGGCTTCTATCTATTGCATCATACAGATCACTAGCCGTATCACTGACATTTGGTATTAACTGGGCCCTCTGCATACAGCCTGTACAGAAATTTGGACAATCTCCAGTAAGAGAAGATATGCTGATGGATATGGCGGATAATGGTGAGCTGGGAGGCCTCATGATCACAGAGCCTGGCTATGGTACAGATGCTCTAAATATGAAGACTTCCGCTAAGAGGGTAGGAGATTCATTTCGCGTGAAAGGGACGAAGCATTGGGGTGGCCTTACTGGACGAGCTAAGTACTGGGTGCTCACATGTAGAGAGAAGGATGAAAAAGATAATTTAGGGAAGGATGTTTCTATGTTTCTCTGTGATGTATCTAAAGCGGGACAAGAGATCAAAGTCTCAGAGCTATATCAGAATGCTGGCTTACACATGATTCCTTATGGTATCAATGAGTTAGATCTTGATATTCCTGCTTCGCAAAGGATGCTGCCTAAAAGTACAGGGATCCGTATGATGCTGGATCTGCTGCATAGATCTCGGATGCAGTTTCCAGGTATGGCATTAGGATTTGTCCATCGGATTTTAGATGATTCTATTGCGTATTGTCGTGAAAGGATGATCGGTAAGTCGAGCCTCATATCTATGGATCAAGTACAGCAAAGACTTAATGAGATTCAGTCATCATTTACGATCATATCAGCACTATGTCATTATTGCTCACATACATCATATGTGGATAGTGATCTTTCTACTATGTCTTTCGAAGCTAATGCCACTAAGGCCGTCAGTACAGATCTGATGCAAGCGTCGGCGCAGTCAGGTGTGCAGCTATTTGGTGGAAAAGGATATAAGCTCGATGAGTTCATGGGAAGAGCCATCATGGACAGTCGGCCGTTCCAGATATTTGAAGGGTCTAATGATGTTCTCTATAATCAGAATGGCACTTTCATTTATAAGGATATGCGTAAGAAGAAAGTGACTAATTTTAGAGAATATATTACTGAAAATAAATATTTCAAGCAGGTCAAAGATCAAATATGCACTTCTCTGGATATTACCTTTTTAGATAGACCTTCGCAGTCAGAGCTGTATCATTTTGGAAAAATAGTATCCTACATTTTTAATATGAATGCCTTACGTGAGTTAGCTCTAAGTGGATTCAGATCTGATCTGATTACGAGTGCTTCTGCTTACTTGAGTAAACTAATTAAGTTTGAAGCGATCTCTTTGAAGCATACAGTTAGTTCAGGATTTGTCGTGGACTATAAGTCAAATGCGACATGGCATCAGCTGGCATCTACTCTAATGGTGTAGCATTATTATTTACATCACCTACTTTGTATGCCTGAGTGATGATAGCTTCATCAGGAATACTGTATAAGACTGATGTAGAAGGTATAAAGTCCCATGATCCTCTATCATCGGGAAAGTCATCCACGAAGCCCAGTATCACTCTCAGGAGTAAGACTAAATCAAGTGCGGTGGTTCTGCCATCTCCGCTGGTATCTGCTGCTGCTATTTTAAGATCAGTATTCAGAGTGTCATTACCCAGTATATGATTAGTGATGAGTACCAGATCTATGCCTGAAAGCCCATTGGCATAATTTTCATCCTTTCTAAAGTTTATTTCTATACTATCAAAGGGAACAGCTACGGAGATAGTCCAGAAGCCCATGGAGTCAGTTTTCGTATAGATGCTATCACCAATAAGTATGCATACATCTAGTACGCCTGAGTTATCAGGATCTACCACTTGTCCAGTTATATTTTCTACCATTATATTTTGAGTCACCGCATCAGTGCCATTACAGTCTTCGTCTATGCCATTATCGGGTATATCAGTTGCTGATGGATTGATCATTGAATTATTATCATCGCAGTCGCTGATGGCATTGAATCCGTCACCATCTAGATCGGGCACAGTCACCATAAAGTCTATCATATCAGTGGAAGTACATCCATCCTCATCTGTCACAACTAAGGTATACCTGATGCTGCTTTCTGGAGTGGCTATGGGCTGAGCAGATGTCGAGTCGCTGAGCCATCTGGAAGGCGACCACTCATAAGTATAGCCATCTACAGTTGCTATTTCCCCAAGTCTCGTAGGTGGATCTCCGACGGTAAATGATCGACTAGGGCCTGCATCAATGACTGGATTTTTCTTAATAGAAAAGTGTGTCGTACTATTGATGTCTCCATCATTATCAGAAGTGATGTACATATTCGTGCGGCTGAGCACGATTCCTTCTGGCTTGTAGACTTGTGATAACGAGGGCTGAAGATCTGCCAGCGAGATGATATCTATAAAGTCTGGTCTGTCTAAGTCAATGTGATAAAACTCTTTCCGCGTCTCTGATAAAAGTAAGAGCTCATTTCGATAAATAGTATCTAATCGGCTCAAATGGAATACATCAGAAAAATCTGCTTCATCCCGATAAAAGCTCTGCTGACTGACGGCGGTCTCGATTTCCTTTAAGACAATTAATGAACCATCGCTGAAATCGAGTAGCCTGTTAAAATTGATCAATGACTTATATAATGTAGGTCTTGCCGTTTCTTCATTTTCTTCCACGACATATAAGAATCCTTCCTGATCTATGCTGACGCCTTCTAATCCATCATTGCCTATATAGCTTAGGCTGGTACCGTTACGCATGCTAAATGTAAGCCCTTCCGTGGTCTCTACTCTACAGTTCCGCACACTTGATTCTGCATTAGAATCTGTGCTCATGATAAAGAATCGATTGGGATTAGAAGTAGAAGATCCTTCCAAAAGGACGCCGTAGTAAAATCTAAAATCTTGCTCAAATAGGTAGACGATACCTTCAAAGTCATCTCCAAAATCACTTAAGCATGTCGCAATGGCATTATTCGTTGCTTGCGCGAGGCCTATTCCATAAGTCTCCACTGATTCTATGAGAATAGTCCCATCCTCTCCAATGCTGACCACTTCATTTGGCGTGATTCCCGTATTGAGCGTCACTGATGATATTTCAAATGGAAACTGTACTACCTTCGCTTCGTCTACACTACATGAGTAATCTACATCTGCTTGCTGTCCTATCATAGCAGTGCTAAGCAGCGAGAAGCAGCAGGAATAGAAGATGATATATAGAGAGATATATTTCATTAACGTATCATGGTCAGACCAAAATGCTTAAAATATATGAAGGTGTCAATTTTCGTACCGACATCTACGATGTATTTTGATGATCTGCTTGTTTATCTAATGATAAGACAATCATCGTTCCGAAATGTCACATTAATCCGCTATAGAATCTTTACCTAATCTATTATATACCGATAGCTATCGGTATATCAGTTTATAATACATCGAGTATAATGCCCGAAAAAAATAGGTTTGTTGATTTATAAAGTCCCAATCCAATTTTTCTTCGGGATAATATCACACTTCATATTGTGTCTCGAAAATATTTAAAGCACATTTCAACCTTTAATATGTTATTATTTAGATAATTGGAATTGTCATGCATTTCTTAATCAATCTCTCTTGTCTATTATATTCAGAAACTAACGATGGTAGTCTACCATTATCGTCTATCGTCCTAATAATTATCCATTCTCTAACAATTATATTATTTTCATAGAAATAGTCCATATGTAACGTCTATGACGTGGATAATAGACACCCAAGTGTATGATCAATATATCGGGTGCTGATGACCGAAAATTGTAATTTTTAAACACATGAAAAAAACTTATAGACATTTAAGTCTGATGATACTGTGCTGCTCTATCTTTGTCTCATGTCAGAATAAAGAACAGCTCAGCACTACACCTAATATTCTATTCATTTTAGCCGATGACCTGAGAGCAGATGCGATTGGTGCAAATGGTAATCCGATCATAAAGACACCCCACATTGACAACATCATCACAGGCGGGTATAGCTTTAATAATACCTACTGTATGGGTTCGCACCACGGTGCAGTCTGTGCACCAAGCCGATCTATGATGCTGACAGGAAAGAGTCTGAATCATGTCTACGCAGATCTGGATACGGTGGAGATACTTCCTCAGTTTTTACAGAAACAAGGCTATACCACTTTTGCGACTGGCAAATACCACACAGATTTTTATAAGCGGACGTCCAGAGACTTTAAAGGATGGGATGTTGGAAAGAATGTCATGTTTGGTGGTATGAGTGACCATTATCAGGTGCCGGTTCAAGACCAAATAGCATATGATACATTTACACCCAAGCTCATTAAAGGCTTTTCTTCTGAGCTATTTACGGATGCTGCTGTGGACTTTATCAGTGGCTATGAAGCTGAGAGTGGTGATCCATTTTATGCATATGTATCCTATACGGCTCCTCACGATCCCAGGACACCGCCAGATCGATTTATGGACTTATATGAAGGCACAGACATGAATCTCCCTGCTAACTTTAAGCCCATTCATCCTTTTCATACGGGCTGGATGACAGGCAGAGACGAGATACTCACAGGCTGGCCCAGAGAAGAATCAGTCATCAAGGATCAGATAGCAGAATACTATGGACTGATCAGTCACATGGATGAGCAGATAGGTCGCGTCATCGATGCGCTGAAACATAGTGGTCATTATGAAAATACGATTATCATATTTGCGGCGGATCATGGCTTAGCCATGGGCAGCCATGGACTGTTAGGAAAGCAGAACCTTTATGAACATAGTATGAAAGCTCCGCTTGCGATTATGGGTCCTGATATTCCAGCAGGAAAATCGACAGATGCATTTGTCTATTTATTAGATTTATTCGGGACGATCATGGACTTTGCTGGTGCTGACAGGAAGTGGAATCGCGAAAGCTTGGTGCTTAGTGATGCTTGGCAAACATCAGACTTTGCAGGACGAGAATATATGTTTACGACTTATGAAGACATACAGCGAGCAGTCAGGGTAGGAGACTGGAAGCTGATTCGATATCCTAAGATTCATCATAATCAATTGTTTAATCTTACTGAAGATCCACATGAACTGACTAATCTGGCAGAAGATAAATCTTATCAAAGTAAAGTAGAGGAGTTAATGAAGGTAATGCAGTCAGCGCAAGAAAAGTATAATGACCCTCATCCACTGACCGCTGTTAAAAAGGAGTCTATGGAGTTCGATCCATCTGGCTTCGTCCGTAAAGTAGATCGACATCAGCCAGAATGGGTAGTTAAGAAGTATTTTAACTAGACTGCCGACTGAACCATATATACCGATCCTATTTTATAGAGATAGCTATCGGTATAAAATAGATCAAGTATAGTTTTAGAAAGAAATAGGTTTGCTGGTCTAAATGGTCCAAACCAATTTCTCTCAGGTATAATTATTTAAAAAGCAAATTATGAATCATTTATTAAGGATTGGCTTGTTTGGTCTTTTGCTACAATTGTATGCTTGCCATAGCACTCAGAGCACTCAGAGTACTCGGAGCACTATTGAGAATGAGCAAAATCCTATCAGTTTAAAAGAGGAAAATAATATAGAAAGGCAGCCGAATATCGTTTGGATTGTAGCAGAAGATTTAAGTGAGTATCTACCCATGTTTGGAGATTCTACAGTGGCCACGCCTGCATTAAGTCGACTTGCAAAAGAAGGGATATGCTATGATCGATTCTTTTCTCCAGCAGCGGTGTGTGCACCTGCGAGATCTGCTATTGCCCTGGGGATGTATCCATCCAGAATCGGATCTAATCACATGCGGACCGGTCCCTGGTTCAGGTCTAATCTATCGCAAGATATGATAGATAATTACACGAAGACACAGCTGCCTGAGGGGATTCATGCCTATGAAGCTATTCCACCTAGTGGCGCAAAGATGATGAGTGAATATTTAAGAGAAGCTGGTTACTACTGTAGCAATAATGCAAAGGAAGATTACCAATTTGTAAAGACGATTACTGCATGGGATGCTTGTGATAATAATGCTCATTGGCGTAATCGAGATAGAGAAGATCAGCCTTTCTTTTCTATTTTTAATTTAGGCATCACACATGAATCTCAAATCTGGGCGAGAGCAAAAGATTCACTTTGGGTAGACCGAGACATGGAAGTTAATGTACCTCCATACTTACCTGATACAGAAGTAGGTAGGCAGGATGTCAGGCAGATGTATTCTAATATCAAGCAGATGGATGCGCAGGCTGGTGAGATCATCGCTCAGTTGGAATCGGATGGCCTTTTAGATAATACCATCATATTCTGGTACTCTGATCACGGTGGTCCACTGCCCAGACAGAAGCGATTGCTGTATGACTCAGGAATAAAAGTACCGCTGATCATTAGGCATCCTGACCAGAGGCTGGCAGGCAGCAGAAATAATGAAATGACGAGCTTCATCGACTTGGCTCCTACAGTACTTTCTATTGCTGGAATCAGACCCTCAGAGGATATGGATGGCAGCGCATTCTTGGGCGAATATAAGAGACTCGAACCGGCTCAATATGTATTCAGTGCAGCTGACAGATTCGATAAGGTGAGAGATGCTAATCGGGCAGTGAGAGACGACCGCTATAAGTTGATCCGATATTACATGACTAATAAGTCGATGTTTCTACCGGTCGCCTATCGAGAGCAAATGCCGATCATGCAAGAACTACATCGACTTAGAGAAGCTGGAGAATTGACTCAAGCGCAAGCATTATGGTTCAGAGAGACTAAGCCTGAGTACGAGTTCTTTGATACGGAGAATGATCCTCATGAACTTAATAATCTCATAAATGATCTATCGCATACTGATAAAATTACTGAACTTAAGCAAGTATTAGCGGCTTGGCAGTCAAGAATGAATGACCCTCATATGGCTGACGAATCTCAATATATAGCCTCACTCTGGCCCAATGGAGTGCAGCCTCAGGTGACTGCTCCTGAGGTGAGTCAAAAGAATCAGACACTCACAGTGAGTTCTACAACTGATGGGGCTAGCCTGGCGTATCAGATTATAGGTGTTGATCATCCAGATACTAATCGATGGATGGTATATACTGCCCCTATAAAGTTTTCATCTGGTGTTAAACTTAAGATTGCAGGTGATCGGGTAGGATATATAATGAGTAAAGTCATTGAAATTGAGATAGAGTAATCAGCAGTTCTGCATAATTCTTTATTTAAGATTTCGTTAATTACAGGGTCGCTTGTTAACAAATAGGGAACATCGATCGTCTGCCATATGCACGAACTATCTTGAATGAAACGATCATCCATTTCTATATTGTTACTATTATTTGTATCTCATCTATTCTGTCAGTTGAATGGGACAGTGAAAGATATAAATGGAGAACTACTCTCATTTGTTAATATCTATGCGAAGAATACCACCATTGGGACTTCTACTAATTATAATGGGCAGTACGCTTTGAATTTACAGAATGGTGAATATGAAATCGTGTTTCAGTATGTAGGATATGAGACACAAAGTATCAATATAAGTATAGATGGAGAATCGATAGTCCAAAATATCATTTTAAGACAACATGAATATAAACTGGATGAAATCGTCATAGCTGCAGATGCTGAAGATCCGGCATATGCCATCATCAGAAAGGCACAAGCGAAACGGGATTATTATAAAAATCAATTAGATAATTATGATTGTGATGTCTATGTGCGAGGATTCAATAAAGTGACGGATGCGCCTGAGAAGATCATGGGAATAGAAGTGGGAGATATGGAAGGGACATTAGACAGCAATCGACAAGGCATCGTCTATTTATCAGAATCAATATCTCGTTTGTATTATAAAGATGGTAAGCGTAAAGAAGTGATGCATTCTTCTAAAGTCTCTGGGGATGATCAGGGCTATAGCTTTAACAGTGCGAGAGAGATGGACTTTAATTTCTATGAAAATAGAATAGATTTAAATCGGCAATTATTATCGCCGATAGCTTCTGGCGCAATGGCTCATTATAAATACAAATTAGAAGGTGTCACTTATGAAGGAAATGGAAATGTAGTCAATAAGATTAAAGTCATTCCCAAGAATAAATATGGAAATGTATTTCATGGGCACATATATATTAACGATGAGTTATGGAATATTCATAGCGTAGACTTATATGCATCTAAGGAAGCGACTCAATTGCCTTTCATTGATTCCCTTAATTTTAAACAATTATATACGCCAGTAACTAATGACAAGTGGGTACCATTTTCTAATGTCATCACCTTTAAGATGGGTGTATTTGGCTTTTATTTGGGAGGGAATTTTATAGCAGTCTACACGGATTATAAGTTTGGTGAATTAGAAGATGATTTATTTAATAGTGAAGTCTATAAGGTATTAGAAGAGTCTAATGAACATGATGAGCGATACTGGGACTCTATCCGGCCTATACCGCTTACCAGCGAGGAGAGAGTAGACTATATAGTGAAAGACAGCATCCGCATAGTGAAAGAAAGTCCAGCTTATTTAGATTCGATAGACGCAGAAGCGAATCGATTTAATGTATCTAATTTATTGCTTGGTTACAGCCACCAGAATTCTAAGAAGCGCACCAGATTTAATTTTGATGCACCGATTCAGATCATTGGTTTAAATACAATTCAGGGGTGGAACTCTTCACTAACCGTGAGATATTCTAAGTATTATAATAAGCCAAGGACCATATTATTTAATGCGAGTGGTAATTTAGGATATGGATTATCTGAAAAAGTATGGCGACCTTCTTTTAATCTGAGCTATAGAGATCTCAGATTTAATAACGTATCATATCGACTATCAGCTGGGAAATCATTAGTCCAATTCAATCGTAATGAACCGATCTCCAGATCGGTAAATACAATATTTACATGGTGGCTAAAGGAGAATTACCTTAAGGCATATGATAAAAATTTTATTTCTATCTCAGCGGCAAGAGACGTGGGTAATGCAATCAGGCTTAGAACATCTATCGATTATGAAGACAGGACAGCACTGGTCAATCGTTATAAAATAGAAGACCCAGATTTTTCTTCTAATAATCCTCAAGTGCCATTTGATGATGTTCCAGCTTTTGATCAGCATCAAGCTTTTATATTTAGAGCATCGATGGGTTTTCAGTTTGGCAGAGAAGTGTGGTCATATCCTGACTACAAGTTTAAGAGCGCCAGCGACTGGCCCATCATCAATTTATATTATAAAGCAGGGCTTGATATCGCCTCCAGTGATGTGAATTTTCATTTGTTATATACCAGTTTGTTTAAGAATCAGAGTGTGGGAATATATGGTAACTCCAGGGTATATGCGATGGGTGGTGGATTTTTAGGAGAGTCTCCCGAATACTTTGTAGACTATTTTCATTTTATTGGAAATCAGACTCATGTAGGGGATACAGAAAGATATGATAGGCAATTTCTATTGATGCCATATTATGAGAATAGTACTGATGGAGGATTTGTCCAGCTCCATTATCAGCATCACTTCAAGGGTTTTATTTTCAGTAAGCTACCTTTATTGAGAAAGACTAACTTTCAGCTTGTCGCAGGCTATAAATACTTAAATACATCAACGAGTGAAGCGTATGATGAATATCATATCGGATTAGATAATTTAGGAATTGGTATAGCCAGATTCTTTAGGCTTGATTTTGTATGGGCGAGTAATCGATGTGGGCCATTAGAAGACTGTGATGATAGCCGATCTTTTGGAGTGGTGTTAGGATCTTTGATTTCTTTTTGATTTATGTTTTCACCTAAGTATAAGTATAATACCTATCTCTGAAGGATGTAGCTTCAAAGCTATATGTTTAATCTTTATCTCATTTCTCTTGAAAGGCTTTGAGATTCATAGTAAAGACATTTAGGGGTATTCAGAAGTAAAGCATAAACACATTTTCTATAGATGCAAAGCTTACTTGCACTCGCCGTGCGGGCCTT
>ENA-ORXT01003527-ORXT01003527.1-marine-metagenome-genome-assembly--contig:-NODE-3527-length-17129-cov-6.308175_pt1 | contig 17129 bp, 15 predicted proteins | sample MGYA00237868_ERZ511482 | MGnify/ENA metagenome assembly ERZ511482 | reverse complement strand
ACGAACAGCTCGAACGTTGAATGCGTCCAAGCTATTGATCTATCGGGAGTTGCTCAACTGGCCGGGAATCGCTGTTCTGCACGCGACCTTCGCCCCACTTGTCCGGGTTGTCGCGTTTCGACGCGGCGACGCCTTCGGTGGAAATGGTGAATCCGTCGGTGCTGATCTCCCCGTTGTCGAACTCGATGACTGCGGAGAAGACGGCTCTCAGACCGTCGATGCCGACCACGAACCGGCCGGTGTACCAGATCTCCTCGATGTCGGCGAGCACGGGCGCCAGGGGGGAGGAGGCGCCGTCGCCGGCGGCATCGTCGGATGGGCCGCCGTTCACCGTCACGGGGTCGTCATCGCCGCCGCCGCAAGCCGACGACACGATGACCGCACTCGACAGTGCCATCGCCAGGCAGGTTCTCTTCATCTTCAGGTCCATCTGTCGCCTCGTTTCCTCGCCCTGGACGCGGGGGTCGGATTCATCATAACCGTCGTGAAGCGGTGCTCGGGACACCCGGGTGTCGAAGCACGTCCTCAGGCCCGGTATCACGGCCCGTGTCCGCGAGGACGCAGATCGAGGGTGCGATGCGCTGTCACGACATCGAGCGGGGCGACCGTGAATACCACTTGTGCTCGAATGGAACCTGACTTAGCCTACCAAACGGTAGCAACTGCAAGGAGTTCATCACGATGCACCGTTTCGCACGTACCGCCGCCCGTCCCGCTCTCTCGGTCACGGCCCGATCACGCAGCTCGGCCCGCAGCTCGGCCCGCAGCTCGGCCCACATCTTGGCCTGCGGCATGGCCCTCGCGCTGTGCACCTCCCTCGCCAGTGCCGAGTGGCAGCCCGACAAGCCGATCAACATCATCGTGCCGTGGTCGGCGGGCGGTTCCACGGATCAGGTCACGCGCGTGGTCGCGCCGTTGCTGGAGAAGGGACTGGGCACCAAGATCGTGGTGGTGAACCAGCCCGGCGCCTCCGGTGCCACCGGCACCCAGTCGGCGCTCGACGCACCGCGTGACGGCTACACCTGGACCGCCAACGCGATCGCCAACAATGCCACCTACGCGGTCACCGGCATGATCGAGGACACCTCGATCGACGACTACCGGATCTACCTGCACGTCGCCAACGTGCCGGTGGTCAGCGTCAACGCGGACAGCGAGTTCGAGGACTTCGGCCAGTTGCTCGACGCCATGGGCTCCGGCGACGTCACCGTGGGCACCGCGGGCGTGAACTCGTCCGGCGGCATGGCACTGGCGGCCATCAACGAGGCGTCCGGCGGCTCGGAAGGCGCGCGCATGATCACCTACGACGGCGGCGCGCCGGCCGCGCTGGCGGCGGCGAGCGGCGAGGTCGTCGCCACCACCCAGCTGGCGAGCGAGCAGTCCGAGCTGATCCGCGCGGGCAAGCTGCGCGCCCTGGCGGTGCTGTCCGACGCACCGCTGGAGATCGAGGGCATCGATCCGATTCCGCCGATCACCGAGTGGCTGGACATGAAGACCGCGCCGGACTACTTCGGCGTCTTAATCCCGATGGGTGCGCCGCAGGAGGTCTACGACACCGTCGATCGTGTGTGGCAGGAGCAGGTGATGGACTCCGACGAGTTCCGGGTCTACGCGGCGGAGCGGGGGGCGGTGTTCGCGCCGAGCTTCGGTCACGAGGCGAAGGAGCGGGCGATGCCGGTGGTCGTGGCCGAGGCCTGCGCGCGGGTGATTCGCGGAGAGGCGGTGCTCGATCCCTCCGAGATCGGCATCGACTGCCCGGCCGACTGAAGCATCGCCGAACCGAACCGCCCCCCGGACGCATCGCTGCTCCCGCCATGTCGGCCATGGGTCCGGACACCGGCAACGCCGCCCGCAACGACCGCATCACGGCCGTGGTGCTGTTCGCGCTCGGGCTCGCCATGCTCGCCGGTGGCGTCTTCATGGACCGGCTCGAGGTGCGGCGCATCCATCCGGCGAGCATTCCGGGCCTGGTGCCGATGCTGCTCGGCGTCACCCTCGCGCTCTGCGCCGTGATCCTGTATCGCGGTGCCGGGGCCGTGGCGCCGCGGGACGGGCCGAGCGACGATGCGTCGTTGTCCGCGGATGCACCGTCCGGCTCGGTGCCGCCCGCGAATCCGGCATCGGGCGCACCACCGGTACACGCGGGACGGGAGGCGGATTCGTGGGGCAGGTTGATCGGTGCCGGCCTGTGGAGCGTCGTCTACGCGCTGCTGCTGGTCGGCACGTTCCCGTTCGCTATTGCCACCGCGATCTACCTGTTCGGGTTCGTGGCAGGCTTCGGATGGCGCGCGGCGGGCGAGGGCGGTTCGCGCGCAGCGCTGCTCGTCAAGGCCGGTGTCCTCGCCATCGTCGCCTCCGCAGCGATCGCCACCCTGTTCTCCGAGGGCTTCCTGGTGCGCTTGCCGTGAGTGGCTTGCGCTGATGGAAGGATTGGCCGCCTTCGGCGCGGCGCTGCTGGCGCTCGCGACGCCGACGGCGCTGTTCCACGTCGCCTGGTCGACGCTGCTCGGCATCGTCGTCGGCAGCCTGCCCGGGCTCACCGCCACGATGGGCGTGGCGCTGCTGACCACGCTGACCTACCAGCTCGATGCCGACACCGCGATCCTGGTGCTGATCTGCCTGTACGTGGGGGCGATCTACGGCGGTTCGCGCAGCGCGATCCTGCTCAACATCCCGGGCACGCCGGCGAGTGCGGCGACCGCGCTCGACGGCTACCCGCTCGCGCGCGCCGGTCGGGCGGGCGAGGCGATGGCCATCGCCACCACCGGCTCCGCGCTCGGCACGCTGGTCGGCATCGTGCTGCTGGTGATGCTCGCCCCGCCGCTGGCGGACGCGGCCCTCGGGTTCGGCTCGTTCGAGTACTTCTGGCTCGCGGTGTTCGGCATCGTGATCTCGGGGCGGCTCACCGGTGGCGCCTCTCCCCTGAAGGGCTACATCGCGGGCGTGCTCGGCCTGATGGTGGCGATGGTGGGGGCCGATGGCATCCACGCCCACGTGCGCTTCGAGATGGGCATCGACGGGATGTCCGGCGGCATCGGACTGATACCCGCGATGGTCGGCGCGTTCGGTTTCGCCGAGGTGCTGACGGTGATGTTCCGTCCGCGTGCGGCACTCGACCACCAGGGCGACGCGCGCCAGCGCGTGCTGCCGCGCTTCGCGGTCGTGTTCGCCAACCGTGTCAATGTGCTGCGCTCGGGCGTCATCGGCACGCTGGTGGGTATCATTCCCGGGGTGGGCGAGGACATCGGCGCGTGGGCGAGCTACGCGGCGGCACGCCGGGCGAGCAAACGTCCGCAGGAGTACGGCCAGGGGTCCATCGAGGGTCTCACCGCGGCCGAGACCGGCAACAGCGCGGTGGTACCCGGGGCGCTGATCCCGGCGCTCACGCTCGCGGTGCCGGGCTCGGCACCCGCGGCGGTGCTGATCGCCGCCCTCTACATCCACGGCATCCGGCCCGGTCCGATGATCATGATCGAGCAGCCGGACTTCATCTACTCGGTGGCCGCGATGCTGGTATTCGCCACGCTTGCCATATTGGTGTTCGGCCTGTCGTTGACGCGTGCGTTCGTGCAGATCCTGCGCGTGCCGCGCGAGACGCTCATGCCGATCGTGTTCGTGCTGTGCGTGATCGGCCCCTACGCGCTGACGCAACGCACCTTCGACATCGCCGTCATGGTGGCCTTCGGTCTGATCGGTTTCGCGCTGCGGCGCATGGACTACCCGATGGCGCCGCTGGTGCTCGGCATCATCCTCGGCGACCTGCTCGACAAGAGCCTGCGCCGCGGGCTGACGCTGTCCGACGGCAGTCTCGAACCGTTCTTCACCCGTCCCGTGTCGCTGCTGTTCGCGCTGCTGACGCTCGCGGCGGTGCTGGCCAGCGTGCCCGCCGTGCGCCGCCTGGGGGCGCGCCTGACGCAGCGGCTCGTGCGCCGCGGCAGCCCGCCGGCCGGAGGGGATGCGTGAAGGCGCCGCGCACGCGCGATCGGGAACGTACCGCCCGCCGGATCCTGGACGCGGCACTGGTCGAGTTCTCCGACCACGGCTACGGCGGGGCCAGGATCGATGCCGTCGCCGAGCGTTCGGGTGCCAGCAAGCCGATGATCTACAGCTACTTCGGCGACAAGGACGCGCTGTACGGTGCGGCGCTGCGCGATGCCTACGTGCAGATCCGGGCCGGGGAGAGCGAGCTGGAGTTCGAGGCGCTCGCCCCGCGGGCGGCCGTGGGCGAGCTGGTGAGCTTCACGCTCTCGCACTATCGTCGGAACCCGTGGTTCATACGCATGCTCAACACCGAGAACGCCACCTTCGAGCTCGAGGGCGGCATCGTCGCCCAGATCAACTCCGTCGACGAGGCCCGCGCCATCGGTGCGGAATGTCTGGTAATGGTCGTCGGCGGGCTCGCGCCCGGCTCGAAGGACATCGACGGGGCACGCGAGCTGATCGCCGAGGGGCTGGCGAAGACGCTCGAGCACGCCCGGCAGGCGAACGTGCCGATCGCGATCGAGCCACTGCACCCGATGTACGCCGCCGACCGGGCCTGCGTGAACACCACCGCCCAGGCGCTCGACCTGTGCGACGCGCTCGGCGAGGGCATCGGTGTCGCCCTCGACGTGTACCACGTGTGGTGGGATCCGGACCTGGCCAACCAGATCCGCCGGGCGGGCAGGGAGCGACTGCTCGCGTTCCACATCTGCGACTGGCTCGTGCCGACGACGGACCTGCTGCTCGATCGCGGGATGCCGGGGGACGGCGTCATCGACATCGCCGGGATCCACGCGATGTTCGAGGCCGAAGGCTACGATGCGCTGGTCGAGATCGAGATCTTTTCCGAGAACGATTGGTGGCAGCGCGATCCGGACGTGGTGCTGCGCACGATGGTGGAGCGCGGACGGACCCTCGGATCGCCGGGCGCGGCGTCGTGAGCGGCGACGCGCACGTCGTCGGTGTCATCGGGCTCGGCATGGCCTCGCGCCCGCACGCCAGGAGCCTGGTGGAGCTGCAGGCGCGCGGGCGTGTTCGCGTGAAGGCCTGCTGGAGTCGCAGCGCCGAGCGGCGCGACGCGTTCGCCGATGCCTGGGGCCTGCCGACGGTTGCGGAGGCGGAGGCGATCCTCGACGATCCCGACATCCGTACGGTGTTGCTGATCACGCCGCCCGACGCGCGCGCGGCCTGGCTGGAGGCGCTCGCGGCGCGCGGCAAGCACGTGCTGATGGAGAAGCCCGTCGAGCGCACCAGCGTGGCGGCCAGAGCGCTCGTCGAGCATGCCGAGCGTGCCGGCATCCGGCTGGGCATCGTGTTCCAGCAGCGGTTTCGTGACGCCTCGCTGGCGCTCGCCGACCGGGTTCGGGACGGCGCGCTCGGTCCGCTCGCCACGGTCCGGGTCGAGGTGCCCTGGTGGCGCGAGCAGGCCTACTACGACGAGCCGGGCCGGGGCACGCTCGCGCGCGACGGCGGCGGGGTGCTGATCAGCCAGGCGATCCATTCGCTGGACCTGATGCTCGCGCTGGCGGGTCCGGTCGACGAGGTCTGCGCGACCGCCACCACCACACCCTTGCACGACATGGAGTGCGAGGACGCGGTGGGGGCGGGCCTGCGCTTCTCGAGCGGGGCGGTCGGTTCGCTGTTCGCCACCACGGCGGCCTGGCCCGGTGGCGCCGAGACCTTGCACCTGGCGGGCACGCTCGGCAGCGCCACCCTCGCCGCCGGCGAGCTGCGCATCGACTACCGCGACGGTCGCACCGAGAGCATCGGCGAGAGCGGCGGCAGCGGCGGTGGCAGCGATCCGATGGCGTTTCCCCACGACTGGCACCTGCGGATCATCGAGGACTTCCTCGATGCCGTGGAGGCCGATCGGGAGCCGACGGTGACCGGCCGCGGCTCGCTCGCCGTGCACGCGCTGATCGATGCGCTGCTGATCTCGTCGCGCGAGCGGCGTCACGTCCGACCGGAGGATTGCCTCGCATGATCCGCTTCGCCGCCATCGGCCTCGATCACCGCCACATCTACGAGCAGGTCGGTCGCCTGCTGGCGCTCGGCTGCGAGTGCGCGGGCTACTGGACCGAGGGTGAGCCCGCACCGCTTGCCGGGTTCGTGAAGCGCTTTCCGGACCTGGTGCGCGTGTCGGACCGGCGCGTGCTGCTGGAGGATCCGGCTATCCGCCTGATCGTGATCGCGGGCGTGTTCTCCGAGCGTGCCGACGTCGCGCTCGAGGCCATCGCCGCGGGCAAGGACGTCATGAGCGACAAGCCCGGCTGCACCACGCTGGCGGATCTGGCGCGGTTGCGCGAGGCGGTCGCCGACACGGGGCGCATCTGGTCGATCAACTTCTCCGAGCGCTTCGAGGTACCGGCGGTGACCCGGGCCTCCGAACTGGTGGCGGCCGGACGCATCGGGCGCGTGATCCAGACGCTCGGCATGGGCCCCCACCGGCTCAACCGTGCCAGCCGACCCGACTGGTTCTTCGACCCCGAGCGCTACGGCGGAATACTCGCCGACATCGCCAGCCACCAGATCGATCAGTTCCTGCATTTCACCGGCGCCACGGACGCCACCGTCGTGTCCGCCAGCGTGGCGAACTATGCCAACCCCGATGATCCGGGCCTGGAGGACTTCGGTGAGCTGGTGCTGCGGGCCGACACCCCGGGCGGTGGCGCCCACGGCTACGTGCGTGTGGACTGGTACACCCCGGACGGGCTGCCGACGTGGGGCGATGGCCGCCTGACCCTGCTCGGCACGAAGGGCTACATCGAGCTCAGGAAGTACGTCGACGTTGCCGGGCGCGAGGGCGCCGACCACCTGTTCGTCGTCGACGGCGGCGGTGTCGAGCACATCGATTGCCAGGACATGCCGCGGCCGTACTACGCCGCCCTGGTGCACGATATCGAGCATCGCACCGAGACCGCGATGGCGCAGGCGCACTGCTTTCGCGTCACGGAGCTTGCGCTCCAGGCGCAGGCGAAGGCGGTGCGACTCGGGGCGCTCGCCCCCGGGGTCAGCGCACCGTCGTAGTCCTCGTTCGGTCGGTCGAGGTGGATGCGTCCGGCCCGGCATCGAACATGGCGGGATGCGCGGCGACGATGTCGGGCAGGTCCGAGAGGATCTCGCGCAGGTGTGTGCGCACGGCGCGCTCGGCAGCGTCCGGGCTTGCCGAGCGCACCGCCTCGGCGATGTGCTCGTGCTGCTCGATCAGCACCGGTACCGGGAAGCGGCGCAGCGCCAGGAAGCGCACCCGGTCCATCTGCGCCTTGACGCCCTCGAGCACGTGCCAGGCGTGCGCATGGCCCGAGGCCTCGGCGAGCGTGCGGTGAAAGGTCTCGTCCAGGGCCATGAAGCGCTCTGGGCGGCTGCGGGGCACCGCCTTCTGCCGGCGCAGGTTGGTCTCCAGCGCGCTCAGCAACCCGGCATCCGGTGACCTGGCGACGGCGCGCACGATGTCGGCCTCGATCGCCTCGCGCACGAAGCGTGCGTCCAGCACCTCGGCGCGCGAGATGCGCCGCACGCGCGTGGCGCGTTGCGGGCGCACCACGATCAGACCCTCGTCGGCGAGCCGCATGAAGGCCTCGCGCACCGGTTGACGGCTGACCCCGCAACGGGCGGCGATCGTGGTCTCCGACAGCGCGTCCCCGGGGGCGAGCTCGGCGCGGATGATGCGCGCGCGCAGCAGGCGGTGGATCTGCGGACCGGCGGGAGAGACGGGGTCGATGGGCGAGTCGATCGATCCTGCGGCCTCGTTCGTGCCGGCGTTCACGCCCGTCCGGTCCGCGTGGCCGCCTCGGCAGCCGCGACGTGCTCGCGAAAGGCCGTCGCCGCCGCCTCCATCGCCCGTCTGGCCGCCGGCAGCTCCAGCCACAGGTGCATGAACCCGTGGACCACACCCTCGAACACCTCCAGCCGGTCCGTGCGACCGAGCGCGTGCAGCCGGTCGACCAGCCGTTGCGTATCGTCGTGCAGCGGATCGATCCGGGCGGCGTTCAGGTACAGCGGCGGCAGCCGGGCGAGTGCCTCGTCGGAGGCTGCCAGCGGAATCGCCAGGGGATCGTCGCGCCGTTCCATCGGCACGTACCAGTCCAGGAAGCGCGCCATCTGCTCTCTGGTCAGTCCCGGCCCGTGCGCGAAGTCCCGATAGCTCGGCGTGTCGAGATCCGCGCCGTAGACCCCGTAGAACAGCAGTCCCATGTCGGGTGCGGGCCGGCCGGCCGCTTGCTCGTGGAGCATCAGCGCCAGCGCCAGGTTCGCGCCCGCGCTGTCGCCCGCCACGGCGACCGGCCCGTGGGAGTGGGGCAGGTCGGCGCGCACGGCGTCGAGCTGCCTGAACACCGTGACGCAATCGGCGAGTGCCGCCGGATACGGCGCCTCGGGTGCGAGCCGGTAGTCGATCGCCAGCACCGGGCAACGGGATTGCCGAGCCAGCAGGCGGATGACGCCTTCGTGCGTGTCGATGCCGCCGAAGGCGAAGCCGCCGCCGTGCACGTGCAGGATCAGGCCGGGTTCGCTGGACGCCGGCACGAACAACCGGGTCTGGATGTCGTGGCCCTGTTCGGCGCGCTGGTGCAGGGTTCGTACCGAGGCCATGTCGGGAAGCGCCCGGTTCCAGCGCGCGTGCGCCGCCACCATGGCGCGGCGGCCCTCCCGCAGGGACAGCGTCATCGGCTCCGGTGCACCGGCGTTCTCGCGGGCGACGCTCGCCAGGATCGCGCTCATCGCGGGGCTCGGATCCGGAATCTCGCGGGGCGGCGCGTTCAATAGCCGAACAACGCCGGCAGGGTCAACGAGATCGCCGGTACGTAGGTGGTCAGCATCAGCGCGAACAGGATCGCCACGTAGAAGGGCCAGATGGTGCGCACCACGTGTTCGATGCGCACCTTGGCGATGGCGGCACCGACGAACAGGCAACCGCCCACCGGGGGCGTCGTCAGTCCCAGGCCGAGGTTCATCATCAGGATCATGCCGAACTGGATCGGACTCATGCCGAGCTGGGTGGCCACGGGCAGGAAGATCGGTGTCGCGATCAGGATCAGCGCGCCCATGTCCATGAACATGCCGAGCGCCAGCAGCGACAGGTTGATCAGCAGCAGGATGACGTAGCGGTTGTCCGACGGTGACCAGCAGGGCGTAGATCGCACCGATCGCGGCCGACTCGGTGACGGTGAACACGCCCGACAGCACGCCGCCGATGATCACCACGGCGGTGAAGAATCCGGGCAGGGCGGAGGCCGCCGCGACACCCACCGCCCGCCAGCCCGGAAAGGTCCCCACCGGGTAGTGTCGGCGCACGGCCACCAGATACGCCGCCGCCGCCAGGCACAGGCACATGATCACCCCGGGCACCACGCCGGCGATGAACAGCGAGGTGATCGAGATGCCGCCACCCGCGGCCAGCGCGTACAGGATCATGTTGTGGCTGGGCGGAATCATCACGCCGGCGATGGAGGAGGTCACGGTGACGTTCACCGAGTAGTCGTCGTCGTAGCCCTTCTCCCGCATCATCGGGATCATCACCGAACCGAGCGCCGAGGTGTCGGCCACCGCCGAGCCCGAGATGCCGCCGAACAGCATCGAGGTGAGCACGTTGACGACGCCGAGTCCGCCCCGCACCTGACCCACCAGGCTCTCCGCGAATCGCACTAGGCGCAGCGCGATGCCGCCGTGCATCATCAGCTCGCCGGCGAAGATGAAGAACGGGATGGCCAGCAGCGAGAACACGTTGATGCCGGCGACCATGCGCTGGAACACCACGAACTGCGGCACGCCCTCGTAGAAGCACGTCAGCAGCGCCGCCACGCCCAGCCCGAACGCGATCGGGATGCCCATGACGGTCATCAGCAGGAACGTGCCGACCAGGATCGTCATGCCCATCAGGCAGGCCCGATCCGGTCATCGTCGCCCGGTGGGACGGACGTGGGCGACACCGGCGCCGCAATCCCTTCGAGCGCCGCGACCCCGTCCGCCGCAGGCGCACGCCACAGGAACCACAGGCGCTCGATCATGAACAGCACGATCAGGCCGCCGCAGATCATCAGCGGCAGGTACTGAAGCCCCTGCGGCAGGCCGAGCAGAGGTATGTCACGCCCCCAGGTACCGACCACCAGGGTGCGGGAGTAGACGATCATCGCCAAGCCGAAGCCTGCCAGGATCAGGGCGTTGAGCATCTCCAGCCAGCGGCGCGCGCGCGGCGCCAGCTTGTCGGCGAACATCGAGATGCCCAGGTGGAAGTTCTCCCTCAGCCCCACCGCAGCCATCGGCAACGAGACGATCAGGATCAGCAGCAGCGCCAGCTTCTCGGTCCAGGTCGGGGTGTCGTTGAGCACGTAGCGGCCGAACACCTGCCAGCCGGTGAACACGATCAGCAGCACCAGCGCCAGCGAGCCGCACAGCGAGACGCCGCGCGCGAGCAGGTCTAAGGCCCTTGTCCGCCCCGACCTCGCCTTCCATGACCCGGAAGCTGTGCTCCACGGAGCGGAACGCGAAGGGCAGCGACGTGACCGCGGTCTCCTTGACCGTGTTGTTCATCGGCGCCAGGCTGAAGATGCCGAAGTCGAGCGCACCGAACTGCAGTTGCTCGGTGGCGAACTCGCCCTCGCCCAGCTGTGCCGAGTGATAGGTCTTGAGCGTGATGCGCCCGTCGGTGGCCTCGTCGACGAGTTCGCCGAAGCGGTCCATGGCGACCGACACCGGATAGTCGGGCGGGTGGGTGTTCCAGCCGCGGTATTCCTCGGCGTGCGCCGCACCGGCGCCGGCCAGCAGGGCGGCGCACAGGAGGGAGGGGATGGCTCTGAGCGGGGTGATCATCGTTGCGGTTCCGCTTCCGTGGGTGGGTGTCGAGGGGGCGGGCATCAAAGCCGGTAGGCGCGCCGGGCGAGGCCGACGGCCAGCTCGGGGGCGAGCTCGAACGCGTCGGTCTCGTCGAGCCTGCCGGTCGTGACGAGCGTGGCGAGGTGGGCCGAGTCGACCCGGCGCGCGACGTCGTGGCGAGCCGGAATCGAGCAGAAGGCGCGCGTGTCGTCGTTGAACCCGACGGTGTTGTAGAAGCCCGCCGTCTCCACCGTGGCCTCGCGGAACCGGCGCATGCCCTCCGGGCTGTCCAGGAACCACCAGGGCGGACCGAGTCGCAGGCACGGCCAGGCGCCCGCGAGCGGTGCGAGCTCGCGCGACTGCGCGCTCTCGTCCAGCCCGAACAGGATCAGCGTCAGCCGCGGGTCGTGGCCGACCGCGTCCAGCAGGGGCCGCAGCGCGTGCACGTAGTCGGTGCGGGTCGGGATGTCGAAGCCGGTGTTCGCACCGAAACGGCCGGACATCCAGGCGGAGTGATCGCGGCACGCGCCGGGGTGCAGCTGCATGACGAGCCCGTCGTCCAGGCTCATGCGCGCCATCTCGGTCAGCATCTGGCCGCGGAAGGTCTCGGCCTGCGCCGGCGTGCAGGCGCCGGACAGCATCGTGGCGAACAGCCGGGCGGCGTCCGCGGGGGGCAGGTCGGCGGTGGTGGCCGACGGGTGGCCGTGATCGGTCGCGGTGCAGCCGTGCCCGGCGAAGAAACCGCGCCGGACGCGGTGCGCTGCCAGGTAGCCCTTCCAGCTCGACGTGTCCTCGCCGGTGAGCTCGCCGAACCGGACGATGTTGTCGGCGAAGCCCGGCGTGTCGGGGTCCACCACCGCGTCCGGGCGGTAGGTGGTCAGCACGCGCCCGGACCAGCCCGACTCGCGGATGGCGCGGTGGTGGTCGAGTCCGTCGAGCGGGCCTTCGGTGGTGGCGAGCGCCTCGATGCCGAAGCGGTCGAACAGCGCCCTGGGCCGGAATTCCGGACGGCCCAGGCGATCGGCGATGGCATCGTGAATCCGGTCCGCGCTGTGCGCATCCAGGTGCTCCTCGATACCGAACACGTGCTCGAAGGCATGCTCGATCCACAGCCGCGACGGGGTGCCGAGCAGCAGGTGGAAGTGCTCGGCGAAGGTGCGCCAGATGGTCCGGGAATCGGTCTCCACCGCGGAGCCGTCGGTGCGCGCCACGCCGAGGGACTCGAGCGGCACGCCCTGCGAGTACAGCATTCGGAACACGTAGTGGTCCGGTACGACGAACAGCTGCGCCGGGTCCGGGAACGGGTCGTCGGTGGCGAACCAGGCCGGATCGCAGTGCCCGTGCGGACTGATGATCGGCAGCGTCTCGATCGAGGCGAACAGCGCCCGGGCGAGCGAGCGGGCCCGCTCGTCCAGGGGGAACAGCCTGTCGGGGTCCAGCATTCCCACGTTCGGCAGAACTCCAGGCGATTCGCGGCGGCAGGGACGGACGTGTATATCAGACATCTTGCATACTAGTCAATGAGGTGCCGGCGGTGCTACCGTCACGCCAATCGATCTGACGAGGAGGGTTCCCCACGTGAAGCAGACCTGGCGCTGGTTCGGCCCGGCCGATACCGTCTCGATCGATGCGATGCGCCAGGCCGGCGTACAGGGCGTGGTGACCGCGCTGCACGGCGTGCCTCCGGGCACCGTGTGGTCGCCCGCCGACATCGCCGAGCGGCAGGCGCTGGTGGGACGGGCGAACGACGGCTCCGCCTCCGGGCTGGCCTGGGAGGTCGTCGAGAGCCTGCCGGTGTCCGAGGACATCAAGCTTGGCACCGCCACGCGCCGCGAGCATGTCGCCGCGTGGTGCACCAGCCTGGAGCACCTGGCCGCCGCCGGCATCGAGGTGATCTGCTACAACTTCATGCCGGTGCTCGACTGGACGCGCACCGAGCTGGCGTGGCGATTGCCGCACGGCGGTGCCTGCATGCGCTTCGACGCGGTGGACTTCGCCGCCTTCGACGTGCACCTGCTGGGCCGCGCCGGGGCCGTGCAAGGCATCGTCGAGGCGCTCGGTGACGAGGCCGGCGGCGCGCTGGTGGAGGCCGCTGCACGCCGCCACGCGACGCTCGGCGACGCGGGCCGGGCAGCGCTGGTCGACAACATCGTCTGCGGCCTGCCCGGGGCGGCCGAGCGCATGACGCTCGACGACGTGCGTGCCCGGCTCGCCGCCTACGGCGACACCGACGAGACGACGCTGCGTGCGCGCCACGTCGACTTCCTCGCCGAGGTCGCACCGCTGGCCGAAAGGCTGGGCGTGCGCCTGTGCTGCCACCCGGACGATCCGCCGTGGCCCCTGCTGGGGCTGCCGCGCGTGATGTCCACCGAGGACGACTACCGGCGTCTGATGGCCGCGGTCGATGTGCCGGCCAACGGCATCACCCTGTGTTCGGGTTCGCTGGGCGCGCGCGCCGACAACGACCTGCCGGGCATGATGGCGCGGCTCGGCGACCGCGTGCACTTCCTGCACCTTCGGAACGTGAAGCGCGAGGGCGATGCGCCGCGCGGCAGCTTTCACGAGGCGGCGCACCTGGAGGGCGACACCGACATGGTGGCGCTGCTGCGCGAGGTGGTGGCCGAGGAGCGGCGGCGGCGGGAGGTGGGACGCTCCGATGCGGTGATCCCGATGCGGCCGGACCACGGCCAGGATCTGCTCGATGATCTGGGCAGGCGCTCGCAGCCCGGGTACCCGGCGATCGGCCGGCTGCGCGGGCTTGCGGAATTGCGCGGGGTGGAGGCGGCGCTGGTGCACGAGCGATGAGCGCCACAGGCCGGACCCGAACGGTGGGGGCATCGTGCCAGGCGGGCCCGCGCGGTTCGGGTTGGCTGTCGATCGTGTCTTGATCGCGTCACACCGTGGGTGCATTCTTGTGACGGCCGTCTCGGCGTTGCAACCGGAGTCCATCGAATGGCAGCTTCACCCTCGCGCCCGTCTCCCGCCCGTCCCGCCCGGGTTCTGCTGGCCGCCTCCCTGGCCCTTACCGCCGCGGCGACCGTGCTGCCGACGGCGCAGGCGGGCGATGTGCCTGTTCAGCTCGGCCCGCGCCCGTTCTACCTGGTCGAGCGGATGCCCGACGGTCCGCTGCGCGACACGCTCGCCGCCTGTGCCGCCGACACGCGCGAATACCTGCCGACCGAGTTCTCGATCGGTCACCGCGGCGCACCCCTGCAGTTTCCCGAGCACACCAAGGAATCCTACGAAGCCGCCGCGCGCATGGGCGCCGGCATCATCGAGTGCGACGTGACGTTCACCAGCGACGCGGAGCTGGTGTGCCGACACGCGCAGTGCGACCTGCACACCACCACCAACATCCTCGACACCCCGCTGGCCGAGACCTGTGCGGTGCCGTTCCAGCCGGCGATCTTCGATGACGACGGTGATCTCGAGAGTCCGGCCACCGCCCGTTGCTGCGCCAGCGATCTGACCCTTGCCGAGTTCAAGTCCCTGTCCGGCAAGATGGATGCGGCCGATTCGCGCGCCACCAGCGTGACCGAGTACCTGGACGGCACCGCAGGCTTCCGGACCGATCTCTACGCCACGGGCGGCACGCTGCTCAGCCACGCCGAGAGCATCGAGCTGATCGGCTCGCTGGGAGCGAAGTTCACCCCGGAGCTCAAGGGCGTCACCGATGGCTTCGGGGAGGCTGACCTGAACCAGGGCAACTACGCGCGCAAGATGATCCAGGAATACGTCGATGCCGGCGTGTCGTTCGAGGATGTCTGGCCGCAATCGTTCGACATCGAGGATGTTCGCCTGTGGTTGCGCGAGTTCCGGTACCACGCCCGTCAGGCGGTGTTCCTGGACGGACGCAGCCCGGCCGACATGGCCGCCTCGCCCCCGCCGGTCGCCGAGTTTCAGGCACTGGTCGATGAAGGGTTGCAGATCATCGCCCCGCCGATGCCGCTGCTGCTGACATCGCCCGACGGGCAGTCCATCGAGCCGTCCGAATACGCCCTGAACGCGAAGGCCGCCGGCCTCGACATCATCTCCTGGTCGCTCGAGCGCAGTGGGCGCATCGACGAGGACGTGGTGCCCGCCGGTGGCGCGTTCTACTACGACACCACGGTCGAGGCGCTGGCGGGTGACGGCGACATCCTGCGCACCGTGGACGTGCTGGCGCAGCAGGTCGGCATCATCGGCCTGTTCTCCGACTGGCCGGCGACCACCAGCTTCTACGCCAACTGCATGGGCCTGCGCTGAGCGCGCGGCCCGCACCGCGGGCCTGCCCGGGACGGTGCGGGGAGGTGCGTGGCCCGGGGGGGGCGCGCTGTTGCGATCCGGCAACGCGTCTGCGTACACTCGGCCCGTATCCGTCGCGGCTTCCGGCCGTGGCTCTCGCGTCGTACACAGACCGGAACCCGATCCCATGACCCGATCCCGCCACCTTGCACCGAGCACGCTCGCGCTCGGTCTGTCCGCCCTGTTCGCCCTGTTCGCCCAGGGGGGCGCCTCGGCCGCCGGCACGCTCGTGTACTGCTCGGAAGGCTCGCCCGAAGGCTTCGATCCCGCTCCCTGGACCGCCGGCACCACGTTCGATGCCTCGGCCAAGAACGTCTACAACCGCCTGGTCGAGTTCGACCGCGGCACCACCACCGTGGTGCCGGGCGTGGCCAAGGAGTGGACCGTGTCCGACGACGGGCTGGAGTACACCTTCACGCTGCGCGAAGGGGTCAAGTTCCACACGACGTCGTACTTCACGCCCACGCGCGACATGAACGCCGAGGACGTGGTGTTCACGTTCGACCGCCAGGGCAACACCGACAACGCGTACTTCGACTACGTCGGCGGGCAGTGGGAGTACTACAACGGCATGTCCATGCCCGACCTGATCGCCTCGATCGAGGCGGTCGACGACATGACGGTCAAGTTCACGCTGACCCGCCCCGAGGCACCGATGATCGCCAACCTGGCGATGGACTTCGCCTCCATCGTGTCGAAGGAATACGCCGACGCGATGATGGAGGCGGGCACCCCGGAAATGCTCAACCAGCAGCCGATCGGCACCGGGCCGTTCGCGTTCCAGGCCTATCAGAAAGATGCGGTCATCCGCTACCTTCCGCATGCCGGCTACTGGAACGGTGCGTCCGATCTCGACGCGCTGATCTTCGCGATCACCCCCGACGCCTCGGTGCGCTACCAGAAGCTCAAGGCCGGCGAGTGCCACGTGATGCCGTACCCGAACCCGGCCGATGTCGCCGAGATGAAGGAGGAGGAGGGCATCGAGGTGCTCGAGCAGGAAGGCCTGAACGTGGGCTATCTCGCCTACAACACCCAGGTCGCGCCGTTCGACAACGTCAACGTCAGGAAGGCGCTGAACATGGCGATCGACAAGCAGGCGATCCTGGACGTGGTGTTCCAGGGTGCGGGCTCGATCGCCAAGAACCCGATCCCGCCGACCATCTGGTCCTACAACGAGGCGACTGTCGACGATGCCCACGACCCGGAGAAGGCCAAGGAGATGCTGGTGGCCGAGGGCGTGGACAGCCTCGACATGAAGATCTGGGCGATGCCGGTGCAGCGCCCCTACAACCCGAACGCGCGCCGCATGGCCGAAGTGATGCAGGCGGACCTGGCCAAGGTCGACGTGAACGTGGAGATCGTCAGCTACGAGTGGGCCGAGTACCTGGACAAGTCCAAGGCGGAGGACCGTGACGGTGCGGTGCTGCTGGGCTGGACCGGCGACAACGGCGATCCGGACAACTTCCTGGCCGTGCTGCTCGGTTGCGATGCGGTCGGTGGCAGCAACCGTGCGCAGTGGTGCCACCAGCCGTTCGAGGACCTGATCCAGCAGGCCAAGGCGGTCAGCGATCAGGACGAGCGCACCGCGCTGTACGAACAGGCGCAGGCCGTGTTCAAGGAGCAGGCGCCGTGGGACACGATCGCCCACTCGATCGTGCAGGTGCCGATTCGCGAGGAGGTCCAGGACTTCCGCATCGATCCGTTCGGCGGCTTCATCTTCCACGGCGTGTCGCTGGCCGACTGAGGCACGGTGGCGGCCCGAGTCGTGATGGCGCACCCGCGCACGCTCGCCACTCGGGCCGCGGCCGGATCCGCGGTGATTTCCTAGGTGCTCGGCTTCTTCCTGCGCCGCCTCGGCACCTTCGTGCCGACCTTCATCGGCGTATCCCTGGTGTCGTTCCTGTTCATCCGGCTGCTGCCGGGCGACCCGATCATGCTGATGGCCGGCGAGCGCGGCATGAGCGACGAGCGCTACGACGAGCTGCTCACCCAGTTCGGCTACGACCAGCCGATCTACCTGCAGTACCTGGACTACGTCGTCGGCATCCTGCAGG
>ENA-ORXT01003526-ORXT01003526.1-marine-metagenome-genome-assembly--contig:-NODE-3526-length-17135-cov-6.910423_pt1 | contig 17135 bp, 14 predicted proteins | sample MGYA00237868_ERZ511482 | MGnify/ENA metagenome assembly ERZ511482 | reverse complement strand
TCTTTTACTTCTCCAGCTTTATGAGCTACATTTTCCTTTACATCCGCAGCCTTCTTTTTCGCATCTTCCACTTTATGTGCTACATTTTCTTTTACCTCTCCAGCTTTATGTTCTGCTTTTTCTTTCAGATCTGCAGCCTTCTCTTTTGCTTCTTCTGCCTTATGATCTACTTTCTCTTTCACATCTTCCGCTTTGTGCGCTACATTTTCCTTTACTTCTCCAGCTTTCTCTTTCGCATCTTCCACTTTATGCTCGACTTTCTCTTTTACTTCTTCCGCTTTATGCTCGACCTTTTCTCCCGTTGCTTTGACAGCTGCAGTGACCGCCGTTATTGGAGTAACTGCAGCGATGATTTTGCCAGTATTAGCTGAATCACCGGTTGCCTTTGGTGCTTTCTCTTTCTTTTTAAATTCTTTCGCTGCTTTTTCAATTTTCAGCTTTTCTTCCTCAGAAATATCCGCAGACTTTTCTTTGATTTGAGCCGCTATTTTAGTTTTTGCCGCTTCTTTTGCTTTTACTACTTCTGCTCTCTTTTTCTCTTTTTCCAGCTTTGATTCCAATTCTTTTTTGGTGGAAAGCATTTCTTGCAACTTCAGGTCTTTAGAAGAAATCCGCTCCTCAATCATCTTCAATTTCGCCTGTCTTATTTGTTGCTCTAGTTGGCCACTGGTCGTATTGATTTTACGATTTTCATACTCAATGTCTTTTCGATCTCTATTGATCGAGTGTTCCATTTTACCGATGGCAGACATAAGTCCCTGATATCTTCTTTCTACCCTACTTACGGCATTGTTGCCTTGACTAGCCCCTGCTTTTCCAAACTTCTTTTCTTTCACAGATTTAAAAGCTCCATCAAGCCTATTCCAGATCTCTGTTCGGTCCTTCTTATTAAATTTAGTGCCTTTATAGTCGTTTTGAATTTTTTTCAACTCATCAAAAATTGGCTTTAAGCCAAGACCTTTTTCAATCTTCGCTTCGACTTCTGCTAATTTGGCGCTGAATATTCCTTTGTTTTTCTTAGAAATTTCGTCAAACTCTTTGTCAAGAACTGTTCGTAGTTCTTTCAGCTTTTCAAATACTTTATTGGTACCTTCTTTTAATTGGCCCGCATGATTTCTTAGAAGATTGTTATCGTAAACCTGTTGTTGTACCTTATTCCAGAATTCCTTCATTTCGTTCCACATGCTACCATCGTAGCTCGTCATTGCGACAACTTTCTCTCTTTTCTCTTCTAGTTCTGATCGATAAAGTTCGTATAATTTAGTTGAAAGTACGATGAAATGCCATTCTGTAGAGGCTCTATTGATAAGGTCTCCTCTGGTTACTTTTATATTATCAGGAAGCAATGTTTCTGTAATACTCAATGGTTTTTCAACAGTGGAGTGACCTTCAGGAAAAGCAACTTCTTTGTCTGCTCTCCATTTGTCCATCATGTCATTGTAGAATGCTTCTGTTGCAATTTCTTCAGGGAAAGAATGAATGGCAATTTTGTTCTCTTTGGCTTTAAGTTCTAAACCTACGAGCAACTTTTTCTCATTTTCATCTGTTGCCCAAACAACGATCTTCTTTTTCATCGATACTGTATTTAATTTGTTAGTTCTGAGCTTATGCTCTGTTCGTAAGAATCCTGTGATTCTTTAGTTAATTAATCTGTACTAATTTATTCTTTCGAATGTGTTCTGCTATCTGTACCGCATTAGTTGCGGCTCCTTTTCTTAAGTTGTCAGCTACCACCCATAAATTTAAAGCTCTTGGATTAGATTCATCCTTTCTAATTCTTCCAACAAAAACTTCATTCTTTTTATGTGCAGCTAGAGGCATTGGGTATACATTTTTTGTCACATCATCTTGGACAATCAAGCCCTTGGTATCCTTCAATAGCTTTATAACTTCATTTATCTCAAAATCGTTTCCTAATTCGACATTAATTGATTCGGAGTGTCCGCCAAAGACTGGTACACGCACTGCAGTCGCCGTAATCCCAATCGATTCATCTCCAAAAATCTTGTGGGTCTCATGAACCAACTTCATTTCTTCTTTTGTATAACCATTGTCCAGAAACACATCACAGTGCGGAAGACAATTGGCAAAAATGGGATGTGGGTAAGCACTTTCTCCATTCATTGAATTTCCTAGCTTTTCAGATTCATACTGACGTACTGCCTTTACCCCTGTACCAGTAAAAGATTGGTAAGTAGATATCACCAATCGCTTGATTCCATATTTTGCATGTAATGGTGCCAAAGCAACAACCATTTGAATAGTACTGCAGTTTGGATTGGCTATAATTTTGTCATTGGGACCGATCAGATCTGCGTTTATTTCTGGAACGATCAATAACTTCTCTTTATCCATTCTCCATGCAGATGAATTGTCTATTACGATTGTTCCCGCTTCCGCAAATTTTGGCGCGTGTTCTAGAGAGGTGGATCCTCCAGCAGAAAAAATAGCAATGTCTGGTTTCATAGAAACTGCCTCATCCATACCAACGATGGTGTGTTCGTGGTCTCTAAACTGGATTTTTTTTCCAACCGATCTTTCAGAAGCCACGGGAATAAAGGTTTCAATTGCAAAATTGAATTCATTCAGGACTTCCATAATTTCTCCGCCGACCAATCCTGTCACCCCTACTATTGCTAACTTCATCGTTCTTGTTTAATATTAAATTATTGCAAATATAAGTGTAATAGCAAGTATTGTACTAATTTTATCGCTATGAGAGTGATTTTCATCTTATTGATCGTTAACGTGTACACAAGTGTCGTCATGTGCCAAATTAATGACAATTTTTCTGATGGGGATTTCTCAAGCAACCCAACTTGGACAGATGAAAGTAATCACTTTAAAGTTAATGAAGATTTCACCCTACAATTAGACGCACCAGATGCTGGTTCGTCATTTATTTACACAGAAAATTCATTGGCTGACTCAATCCGTTGGAGTTCTTATTGTTTAATGGATTTTGCTCCTTCCGGCTCTAATATATTACGGATCATTTTAGCCGCTGATGATTTTAATGCTTTCGCAAATAATAGTTTGTATTTTGAAGTGGGAGAAAGTGGTTCGGACGACGCTTTAAATCTTTACGAAACTCGAGATGGAATTACGAGTCTTTTGGCAAGTGCAAGCATGGGAGGGCTCGGAAGTGATCCAGCCGAATTTCGATTTATTCTTGAGAAAACAGTAGATAATATTTGGAGTCTAGTGGTTGATTATAATCAAAGTGGCAATCAGGTTGAATGGGAGATGAATTTTGACATACCATGGTTGCAGCAATCGGTGATGTATGGCTACTACATGGAATATACATCCACAAGGGTCGATAAATTTTTCTTTGATGACATTCTTGTTGAGGAGTTGTTACCAGATGGAGTCCCACCGACCATTACCTCTGTTCAGTCTATAAATCCCAGCCGGATTGAAGTTCGCTTTTCAGAGCCGATGGAATTAGCTAGTCTTTCTGACCCAGCGAATTACTCTTTAGACCCAAGCATCGGTAATCCAACGTCTATTGATGTAGATATAAATAATACGGGAATATGCACGCTCAACTTTAGCACTGGAATGAGCAGTGGAACCGACTATGCTTTAACGATTAAGGATATAACAGATTTGGCAGGCAATGTCATCGCAGAAAGTCAATTTGATTTCCGCTTATTGGCTCCTGCGACTGAAGGAGATGTTGTTGTGAATGAAATTCTATTTAACCCTACGACTGGTGGCTTTGACTATGTAGAAATATATAATAACTCAGATAAATTTATAGAACTGAGCAGCCTTTCCATCGCAAACATCCAGAAGAATAGTTACAAGCCTCTTGAGGAAAGCGGGGAGTTTCTTCCGGGCAGTTACTATGTGATTTGTGAAGAACCTGAGTGGCTAGAAGACAATTACAATGTTCAAGATCCATCACGGGTCATTGTCAGTGACATTCCGCTTTTCAATGACTCAGATGGGAATGTTGCAGTTATAAGTCTGCAGGCTGATGGCACATCTGTCACGGTAGATTCTGTCGATTACTTTGAAGACTGGCATTACATATTACTGGATGATGAGGAAGGGGTTAGTTTGGAACGTTTAAGTTTCTCTGGAGATTCCAACAATCCATCCAACTGGTATTCAGCAGCTGGAGCTGCAGGATTCGGGACGCCTGGATATATGAATTCACAATTTATCTCAAATGTTGATATTGAAAACGTCATTGAACTTGATGAGAAGGTATTTTCGCCAAATCAAGATGGTCAAGGAGATCAATTGATTCTCAGATACAAGGTTGATAAGAGTGGTTACCTTGCTACGATAAAAGTTTTTAATGACCGCGGATTTTTAGTCAAGGAACTAGAAGACAATGAACTGTTAGGAAGGGAAGGTGTGATTACTTGGGATGGCACAAAGAATGATACACAGAATGCTTCTATTGGGATTTATTTAATTGTGTATGAACTCTTTCATCCGGACGGAGATGTTTTCTCAGGAAAGTTGAGTTGCGTATTGGCTGATTTCTTGGGGAGGTAAAAGTGATTTTTCACCTCGACGATTAAATAAAATAAGGCAGCCATCGTTTAATTTGTATTCATTTATGATCGGACCTATATTTTTCTTCAGTGCACTAGGCGTCTTCAATGGTATTTTATTGAGCCTTTATCTTTTTGTATTTGCAAAGCAAAAGAGTCTCAGTAAAAATCTATTAGCTGCTTTAATACTTGCGTTGAGTATTCGTATTGGAAAATCCATTCTACTTTACTTTAATCCTGACTTACCAAAAATATACTTGCAGATAGGATTATCTGCTTGTCTTTTTATCGGTCCACTTCTATTCTGCTACCTCAAGGCGGTAATTGAAAATACTCAAAAGTTTCCTAGTCGATGGAAATGGACCTTTTCTATCTTGCTTACAATAATTTTAGTGATTGGAACCATAAAGCCGTATCAGACATATCCAGATTTCTGGAATGCCTATGTCGTTTATGGGATTTATATCGTTTGGTTTTTAGGAGTCTGTGCTGCTGGAAAGGTCTTAATTCCAAAGGTTTTAGAAAGTCGTAGTATTGATGGAAAACTTACTTCTTTAGAAACATGGTTGTCTGTGGTGTATCTTGGAAATGCAATTATTGCTTACGCCTTCTTCTTAGCAATTTTCGGTAATTCGATGGCCTATTACATTACTGGTCCCTTGGTTTTTTCCTTTTTCCTATATCTTCTGACCTTTGGCTATTTTAATAATCAATGGTTTGAAATGAAGAACAAGCCGTCTGTTAAGAAGTATCAAAATAAAAAAATTGATTCGCAGGAAGCAGAGAGACTTGTCGCTGATTTAGATCTATTAATGGAAAGCGAAAGAATATTTACAAATTCAGATCTAAAACTGAAGGAGGTGGCTGATCGACTTGCGATTCCTTCACATCAGCTCTCGCAATTATTAAATGATAATCTAGGCACAGGATTTAAGCCTTTCATAAATAAGTACCGAATTCAGCGTGCTTGTGAACTGCTAGCCACAGACCATCAGTTGTCTTTAGAAGGTATTGGTTATGAGGTCGGATTCCGTTCTAAATCTACTTTTTTTACCACTTTTAAGAAATTGAAAAATTCGACTCCCGCTCAATATCAAAAGCTAAAAGTCAATAAAATCAGTAAAAAAGGTTCGATTTTATAAAATAGAACCACTGCCACTCCACATTTCTTGAATTAGTTATCTTCTTATGACACATTTGCCGAAAGGTGCAATCATCACCTTCCTTACATCTTAAAAAAATGCTCATATAAAGCTTTTCTATGAATAAGTTCTTCACAATTATTACCATCACTCTGCTCTTTGCTGCCTGTACAATGGACGCCCAAAAAGATCAAAAAACTACATTGAGTCCAGTTGAGCAAGAAAAAAAGAAAATCACGGAGACCATTGAAATGTATTTTGAAGGTTGGATGACGGGTGACACGACAAAACTAGGAAAGGCCATGCACCGAACGTGCCAACTAAAAAATATCAAAGATGATGATGTTATTATTTTTGATCGGGCTACATACCTAGGGTTCTTTAAACCTCGTCCACGAAGAGAGAATGCTGGAGGGGAAATTATTCACATAAATGTAACGGATGATATTGGATCGGCCAAGTGTGAAATTCATACAGCTGATCGACTTTTTACCGACTACTTCAATTTGATGAAAATTAAAGATGATTGGTATATCGTGGATAAGATTGCAACTAATAAAGAAAGAGAAGAAAAAGAATCAAAATGAGTAAAATAAAATCTTTGAGTCGATTAATTAATAAAATTGTTCTTCTACACTTTTATTTTATAATTCCCCTTTTGGCTTTAAGTCAAGATTCCATTCGGACAGAAGATCTTGCCAAATTTAGTTATGATTTTGATATTGAGGACGGGGTTTTTACCGGCGCGGGTGCTGAAATATTAATGGAAGCTGTCACCGGTGCGCACATTTTGATGCTAGGCAATAATTCTAGAAATCAAATGGAATCCGAACTTGATCTGGCCTTAGCTCCCCTCCTAAACAAATACAACTACAATACTCTGGTGATGGAGATTGGCTCAGCGTCTGCCCAGGTAGCCAACCGACTAAGCACTGATCCAACGAAAATCATTGAAGAAATCAAAAAGCTAAATCAATCATATTTTTTCGAAGCTGATGGGTTGCTTTTTATGCCAATCCCAGATTTAAAATACCTCGGGACTGGAGAATTATTAAGATATACCAAGGATCAAAACTGGTCTTTTGCAGGAATAGGAACTGAGTCATGGACAAGCTACAAAATGATTCTAGCTGAGCTATACAAGAACTTAACGGCGCAAGAACAAAAGGTAACTAGCAAAGAATACCAGGCATCAATCTTGTTGCTAGATATATTATACTCCGAGATGAGCGGTCAATCCAATAGCGATCTGCTTAAGCTCTGTGAAGGCTTAAAAAAATCCAAGGCTTTCAATAAGTTTCTTGATCAGGCCCGCAAGAATGATGATAATCTTGAGATTTTAGAATCTCTTAACTTCAGCATTGACTATTGGTGGAAGTATGGAAAGAAAGAATTTTATGAAAAGAACAATCGCAATTTTAAGCGCAATAAAGTCTTATTAAAAAAGGAGTTAGTGGCGCTAAACTATAATTTTGAAGAAGATAAATTATTTTTAAAAATGTACCGGGATCATCTAGCCAAGGGAGTAACACCTAATGGGTTTTATGGTGTAGGAAACATGTTAATGGAGCTGGCCGATTACAATGGACGTGAGAGTCTGACCATAGGTGTATTAGGGAGATTTACTGAACATGAAAATGGGATAACTGATATACTAGAAAATGATGTCTATGTTCCTTCTGCTCACCAACCTTTTATTAGATTGGGACAAAAGGATGTCTGGACTTTGGTTGATCTTCGACCTTTTAATAAAGTCTTTTACTGGGGCAACTATGTTCAAACCGTAGGAATGCAAAACATGATGAGGCGATACGACCTGATAATTATTCCAAAAGCTGATCGCAAGGCAGAGGTAAATCATTAAAACCAAAAAATGCGAAACGTAAACTTATGTTTTTTCCTTTCTGCGATACTCGTGATTGTTTGTATTTCATGCAATCCTATTCAAAAAAAATCAGAGCTAATTAAAACTGTTACACAGGCAGTCAATCCAACAAAGGAGGTAGTTATAGAGAACTTAAAGCGGCCTTGGAGTATGGCTTTTCTATCCGACAATGAAGCTTTGGTTGCAGAGAAGGATGGAGATCTTTTAAAAATAAACTTATCAACAAAGGAAAGGCAAATAATTAGTGGCTTTCCAGACGACCTAGCAGATAGTTTACTCATTGAAATAAGCAAATATCCTCGAGGCGTTTATCCCAATAATAGTGATGGTTTTAAAGGGAAATATAATGCAGGGATTTTTGAAGTATTATTAGATCCAGCATATGATTCTAATGACTGGATCTATGTATCCTATGTTTCAGAGAAAGACAAAAAATTTGCCACCAAGGTTATCAGAGCTAAACTGAATAACAATGAATTAACAGAAGTTGAAACATTGCTCGTTGCCCTACCCTATGTTGATGGACTATTTCATTTTGGAGGTGGGATGATTTTTGGGAATGATGGGAAATTGTATGTTACGGTTGGTGAGCGCCTATTTGGAGATATTTTACAGCCAAAGCTACCGATCGCTCAAAATTATAAGGACCAAAGAGGCAAGATTTATCGCCTTAATCCAGATGGAAGTATCCCTAGTGATAATCCAGATTTTGGAAAAGATGCCGTGCAAGGAATTTATGCAGCTGGGATCCGAGCAGCTCAAGGTCTCACGATTGACCCACGTACTGGAAACATTTGGTTTTCAGAACATGGCACCCATCAAGGCGATGAGCTAAATATACTTTCGGCTGGCGCCAATTACGGTTGGCCCATAAAAAGTACTGGTAGTTATAGAGGAGGTTATGAACCTCCAAAGATGGAAAGAGATTTCACAGACCCAAAATGGTCTTGGTATAAAACCATGGCTCCTACCGGTCTGACTTTTTACACTGGGACTGAATTTCCTGAATGGAAAAATAATTTGATTATTCCAGGTTTATCTAGGGGCAATTTTTGGAGACTGGTCATAGAGGAAGATGAAATAAAAAGCGTCGAAGAATTATTCATTGACGATAGACATCGCACAAGAAAAGCGGTGCAAAGTCCAGACGGGCAACTGTATATATTGACAGATTATGATAATGGCCAGATTATTAGGATTGTGAATGGAAATTAAGTTGTTATAAAGTTCCTTCCTATTGGTAGCCTGCTGCTTGCAGTGAAAACAATTCAGCATATAATTGTTCATTGTCCATCAATTCTTCGTGCGTTCCATGCTCGAGTATATTTCCATCTTTCAATACTATGATTCTATCTGCCATGCGTACGGTTGAAAATCGATGGGAGATGATGATGCTTGATCGGTCTTTCGTAAGGCCGACGAAGCGTTGAAAGACATCTGCTTCTGCTCGTGCATCTAAGGCTGAGGTCGGCTCGTCAAGAACGATGACTTGTGCATCAGACATGTAAGCCCTAGCCAAGGCAATTTTCTGCCATTGTCCACCAGATAGTTCTGTTCCATTTTTAAAGCGCTTCCCTAAGCCTTGATCATAACCCAAAGGCAGTTCATCAATGACTTCATTAGCTAAGCTACTCACAGCGGATGATTCAATCTTCTCTTGATTCTCCAGCTCCTCAATATTACCAACAGCAATGTTTACTTTTGCCGTCAGATAGTACTTTACAAAATCTTGAAAGATGGCTCCAAAGAATTGTTGAAATTCTTCTTTTGGATAGTGGCGGATGTCTACCCCGTCCATCAATATGGTTCCCTCAGTGGGTTCATAGAGTCTCAAAAGCAATTTAACTAGGGTTGTTTTTCCTGCGCCGTTTTCACCGACGAGTGCTAGCTTTTCTCCCTTCTTTAATATGAAGGAAATATTCTTTAGGACTGGTTCGGTTGCTTGAGGATAGGAAAAGCTTACATTTCTAAATTCAATATTTTCAGCCAATGTTTTGGGCATGGTGAATTTTTCAAAGCTATTATCTTTTATAAAGCTGGCATCGATGAAATCGAAATAATCTTTCAAGTACAAGGCGCTTTCTGTGATGCGTGAGAACCTAGAGAAGATGCCTTGAAGCTGATTGCGAAGACGATTAAAGGATCCAGCCAAAAAAGTGAGCTCACCGACCGTCACAAAACCATTGACCGCTTTTATGACGATAAAAACGTAGGCTCCGTAGTATGCTACATCACCGACAATGTGAAAAACACCTCCCCAAAGGGTTCTGGCAATGGCTAGTTTTTTATTGGCTTCATAATATTTGTCAGCGATCTTTTTAAAGCTTTCGCTGATAAAATCTGCCAAGCCAAAGAGCTTTATTTCTTTGGCCGTTATATCGCTGGCACCAATCATCCGCATGTAATCAAGTTCTCTGCGTTCGGAGGTCCAGCTTCGCTGTAAGGAATAGCTAGATCGACTGAATTTCAATTCATTGGCGAAGGAAGGGATGATGGAAATGACGAGGAGGAGAATTAAGATCGGATAGAAATAAATGAGTGCAGAGATCAAAGAAACAACGGTGATTAAATCTTGCATTTGCGAAAGCACGTTGGACATCAATGAAACTCTGTTCGTCGTCTGTCTTCTTGCCCGTTCAAGTTTATCATAAAAATCCCCATCCTCTAAGTCTTTTAATTCGACCTGCGCTGTTTTCTGAATGAGGATAATGGAAGATTTATTTGAAAATAAATCGCCCAACAAGGCATCGGTTAAAGATATCAGTCGATTAAATACATCACTTCCTATCGCTAGACCAAATTCAATGGCAATGAGTGTGTACAAACGAGCAAGGTCTGAGGGGTCCTGTCCGATTTGGAGGATAACTTCATCTATGATTTCCTTCCCTACCCATAACATGATGATAGGAAAGACAGATTTAATGAGTCTTAGACTGAGGTTACATATAAATAATCCTGGGTGTGCATCATAAATGAGCTTTAGGAATCTCGGGAGGTTTTTAAGCGAGGAAAAACCGTCCAGCCATTCTTTGAAGGACTTACTATTATCTATTGGTCTAGGTCTGATAAATTGGGTTTAAAAAATTAGGTAGTAGAGTATGAACCCGTTGTAAGGGTAGAATGTTTTTATGAAGGTAGCGCTCCGATGGAGCTTATTTATATTGCGCTCCGCTGGAGCTGGTGAAAAAATTGAGAATTAAAATCATGTCTCTTACGCCTAATGTGCTCCCCTGGAGCTTAGAGCAGAATCGAAAACAATTATCATGCTCTTCACAAAAATCAGATACATCAAGGTTCCAAACGTTGATGGAATTTTATAAATAGAAAACCGTGTTGATTTCTATTTACGTTTTTTCTAAATTAGGATACGTTGGATTTAGAGTATTAATAGGAAGAGTTAATATTACTCAATAAATGCCATTTAAAATGAGGTGAGACATCCTACTGATATCTAATGCATGCTCCTCACAAAAATCAGATACATCTAGGTTCCAAAGGTTAAAGAAGTTTATAAGCAATGTCCCGCGTTGAATAAAATCCAGATCTTACCAACGTTTTCCTTCATTAGCTCGTTGATATAAATAAATGCGTCTATGTTAAAAATAACAGTATTCCTATTCACCCTTTTTTCTGTGGTGGCTTGTGACGACCCTGATGAAACCAATGGTGCTGCCTGTGATGATGCGCAGGCGTATCAGATGACAAATTTCACCGGACTTGATGGTTGCGGATGGATGCTTAAGCAAGGAGACCAAATAATTGAGGTAATAAATCTGACTGAATTTTACGATGGCTTCGAAGAAGGCTTGGAAGTAACATTGGAATTAACGCCTCGAACGGATATGGCTAGTATCTGCATGGTGGGAATGATTGCTGAGATTACATGTATCCCCTAAACTACGATCTTATCATGGCGATGTGCGGGATGTCATCTTCAAGATACCCCGCTCCTACTTTTTCAAAACCTAAGTTGTTGTAGAATTTTTCAAGATGGGTCTGAGCAGATATTTTTACCTGTGGTTCATCGAAAAGTTCCGTGCATTGTTGAATGGAATAATTCATTAAATGATATCCTTCCCCAGTTCCACGACAAGACTCTGCTACTACAACTCTCCCGATAGATGGATAAGCGTCGTAAGAAATTCCGCGCGGCACTAATCTTGTGTAGGCTAATAATTTGCCTTGAGCATTTATACCTAAGATATGAAAACATTCTTGATCTTTACCGTCCGCATCCAAGTATGGGCAATTCTGCTCTACAACAAAAATTTCCTGACGTATTGCTAAGATGGCATACAACTCATCCAGACTAAGTTCCTGATATTTTTTGCAGGAGTAATTTAGCATGGCTTATTGAATTTTGGCAATAGGTCTACGGTTGGATCTTAATTGATAGGTTCCAAAGATACCAATGTGATTTAACCGACTATCCTCAATTTCTTGAAAATTGATACACTCCATTTCTATTGAGTGCATGATGTGATCGTGTGGTATTTGTAGCTTGACAACACCAATGGTACGTCTGGAAGGTAACAAACCTGTTTTCTCTCTGAAGTCCCGTAATTCTGGTGACCAAGGGACAAGATTATAATCTCCCAGGGCAAAGATGGGTCCACTCAAGGCAGCCAACTTAGCGGAAATTTTTCGCAGATGACTTTGGCTTTTGGCAGCAGAAGTGCTGTAAAGTGGAGGCAACAAATAACTGCTTACAAGATTAAATGTCTCCTCATTGAGACGAAATTCTGAACTTATGTTTGGAATCTCTTCATACATGAAGGTATCTATATTGGCAATCATCTTTTTGGAATAGATGGCCATTCCGTAGGGATCAATTCTTACCAATGAAAATTTAGAAACATAGTCTTGCGACAGATTGGTCTTGAGTATATAATCCCAGTCTGGTGTAACTTCTTGAAAGGAGATTATTTCTGGATCTAGGTCTTTTATAATCTTGAGTAATTCTTCATAGCCTTGATCGATATAAGATAGATTAATCTGGGCTAAGCTGACAGTCGGTTGATTATTTCTTTCAGGAAAGATAAAGTTTGCATTAGAAGAGCCTTTCAGGAAGAGGCATAATATTCCTGTACAAGCTAGACTCAGAAACATAAGTTTTTCCTTTTTGAGTAACATGAAAAGCATACTCAAGAATAAAAAACACAACATGATGTATACCGCATATTCAGAAGCTTGCTTTAATATGCTCATTTGTGGAGGAAACATAGCTATTAAAGCGATGGCCACTAGAACTATTCCTATGATCCAACCCAACAAGCCATTATCCTTTAAATCTACCATCAGTGGACAAAGTTATTATTATTGCTAGTTATATGAAATAAAATTATATATATTAATATAAAATATAATATATAAGATTATTATTTAGAGGGACTTATCTATGATTTTAAAATAATATACTACCTTTGAAGCACTGATTTGACTCTTTAACGCTAGAGTATAAGTCAGATTACCAAAAATCCGATTCAATGACAAATGATCGTTCCCAAAATGATCATCCATCCATAGAAGGCATTATCTTCTCTAGTAAAGAGTGGTGGATACTCATCTTTTTATTTCTCTTCAGCATCATAGGAGTCCTAGTATGCACTCAGCAGAATAACCAAGCAAGCAGCCATTATATTGAAATGACGCTCCAATGAACTATTGATACATAGTAATAGATCATACTTGATGAAAAAATCAGGTAAATTTCTATATCCGTTCAATTGAACTGAAAATTATTTTATAATTTAGGAAGGTCCTAAATTATAATTATGAAATTCATTCATCAGATCAGAACGCATATTGAAAAGTATTCCTTTGGAGTCTGCTCTTTTATAGGAGAAAAATGGGGGCTTCAATCAAATAAAATAAGACTTTACTTTATCTATACTGCCTTTGTGACCATGGGTTCATGGATTATTGTGTATTTATTCGCCGCTTTCTGGCTGAACATTAAATCGTACTTTAAAAAGGCCAATTCTTTTATCTATGATTAGAATTCTGTGAAAGCGTATTCTATGATGTTGGCACCCATCTGTAGGGCCTTCTGCCGAGTTTCAGGAGTATCGTTGTGTACCTCCGGATCTTCCCAACCATCTCCTAGATCGGATTCAAAAGTATAGTAACACACCAAACGTCCTTCCCAAATTAACCCTAGGCCTTCCGCTGGTTTATCATCATGTTTGTGAATTTTTGGTAGGCCACTTACAAATTTAAAACTCTGATTGTATATCGGATGATTGAAAGGAAGCTCTACAAAATCCAATTCTGGAAATACCTTTTTCATCGCTGGTCTTACAAAAGGATCCATTCCATAGTTATCGTCAATATGCAAAAAGCCTCCGCCGATAAGGTAGTTTCTTAAGTTTTCAGCCTCTACCCCGGCGAAAACGACATTTCCATGCCCCGTCATGTGCACAAAGGGGTAATTAAATAATTCTACGCTTGAAACTTCAACGGTGGCGAAAGAGGGATCTAGATCCGTCCCCAGGTATTTATTACAAAACTTACTGAGGTTGGGCAAGGCCGTTGGATTGGCATACCAATCTCCACCTCCATTATACTTCAACAACGCTAATTTCACCACTGGTTTATCGGCAGTAAAAGAAAGACAGAGGAAGGCTGCTATGAAGAGGTATGCGATGTATTTTAATTTCATAAGGCTAATACTTGCTGCAAAATTAACGGATTAAGCTGGGATTAATTATTAAAATTTTGTGAAAACGCTGAATGCGGCTTTATTATCGGACAAAAGATGCCATCTGGAAGACGGTACAAGCTACAATACCAGCGGTCTCCGTTCGAAGGACTTGATCGCCCAAGGTCATCGTCTGAAAGCCTTTTTCCTTGCTTTGTTGGATTTCTTCATTACTGAAGTCCCCCTCCGGGCCTATGAGGAACAAGTTCTCTTGGGCAAAATCTGCCGTCATCAAATGTGTAGAGACTTCGTCAAAATGTAACATGAAATTTGCGGAAGCGGAAAAATCCTGAGTCATAAAATCTTTAAAGGGTTTAAGGTCATTCAGCATGGGCTCGTGATACTTCCAACTCTGCTTCATGGCCGATCGAGTAATCTTTTTTAACCGGTCAAGCTTGATGTTTTTGCGCTCACAATTAGAGGTGTAAATGAAGCTAATTTCTTGAATTCCAATTTCAACGGCCTTTTCCAGAAAGGTTTCTATCCGCGACATATTTTTGGTCGGAGCAATGGCGATGTGTAGCTGTAAATCAGGCAATGCATGCTTTTCAATCTCTATAATTTTAAGAAGTGTCTGCTTTTTATGGATTGAATCAATCATGGCCGTAATTTTATGGCCTTGTCCATCGGTACATATTATCTGCGAACCCACCGAGTTTCTAAGAACGGTAGTACAATGGCGGTGGTCATCTCCTTCTATCAGAACTTCACGATCATCGACCTTTGTACCAAAAAATAGGAACTTATTCATTCAATTGATGTTTTAGAGATATGTTGTATTTATAGTACATTTGCGATTCATTAATCAAGAAGTAAACACTATATGTGGGTAACCATATTACAAGTTATAGCCAGCCTTTCGATTCTAGTTACTTTACATGAATGCGGGCATTTTTTTCCAGCGAGATGGTTTAATACAAAAGTAGAAAAGTTCTACTTGTTTTTCGATCCATGGTTTTCTCTTTTCAAGGTACAGAAAGGAGATACGGAATATGGTATCGGATGGTTGCCTTTAGGTGGCTATGTTAAGATCGCTGGGATGATCGATGAGAGTTTCGACAAAGAGCAGATGGCGGGTCCAGCCCAGCCGTGGGAATTTAGGTCCAAGCCAGCTTGGCAGCGATTGATCATCATGTTGGGCGGAGTGACGGTCAATTTCATTTTAGGTGTTGTAATATTTTCTTTAATGTTCTGGCATTGGGGAGATAGTTATATCGATAATTCAAGTCTACCAGCGGGAGTTTATGTGGACAGCATTGCCATGGAAATCGGACTGAGAGATGGAGACCAGATTAAATACCTAGGAGATCAGCCTTTCGACAAATTTAATGGTCGATTGATAAGTAAGGCGATCATTATTGATAATATAAAGGACATCACCGTTGTAAGGGATGGTTCGGAAATGAAGATTCCAGTTGATCCGAAATTTGTTGGAGAGTTATCTGCTTATGGAAACAATAAAGCCGAATTAGTACAGCCGAGAGTTCCTGGTTTTGTAGAAGTGGTAGATAAAGATAGTCCGGCTGAAGGTGCAGGTATGATCGCCGGAGATCGCATCATTGGGTTGAATGGTAAGAATACTACCTATCTCCAAGAATTCCGAGAAAGTCTTGCCGAGCAGAGCTCTGATGACATAAATGTAACCGTTCTCAGGGATGGTCGCGATACGATTAACATGCCGATGACGCTCAAGGATGGTCGCATGGGTATTATGTGGCGTCCCCTAGATAAAATTCTAACTTTTAAGGATCAAAAGTATAGTCTTGCTGAATGCTGGGGCCCTGGATGGAAACGTTCAACTGGTTTTTTAAGTGATCAGATTTCTGCCTTTGGGCAAATGTTTAGTGGAAAGATTAAAGCGAAAGATAGTCTTGGTTCATTTATATCTATTGGAAAGATGTTTGGTGATGAATGGGACTGGCGTAGATTCTGGGGAATGACCGCTATGTTATCTCTCCTACTTGGCTTCTTGAACCTAATGCCGATACCTGCTTTGGATGGTGGACATGTTATGTTCTTGTTGTGGGAGGTGATTACTGGAAGAAAACCCAATGAGAAGGTGATGGAATACGCCACAATGATCGGATTCTTTCTATTGATTGTTTTGATGATCTACGCCATTGGATTAGACATTAGTCGTTTGTTTTAATGATTGAGCCAAATTACTTTAGTCATTTCGGTCTAGCTCCTGGTTTCAATATCGATGAAGCTCAATTGAAGAAAAAATTCCTAGAGCTTTCGAGAGCGAATCATCCAGACTTTCACACGCATTTGAGCCAGGATGAACAGTCCACGATCCTCGAACTGAGCAGTTATACCAATCAAGCTTTTAAGACCTTAAAGAATGAGGATGCGCGGATGAAATATCTGCTAGGTCTTCACGAGATAGATTTTAAGGAAGGTAATCAATCTTTGCCTCAGGAATTTTTAATGGAAATGATGGATTTCAACGAGAAATTGATGGAAGCGCAGATGGACATGGAGGAAAAGGTGGTTAATTCATTAAAAGAGGAGCTTAAAGGCATTGAGACGGAGTTAAAAGCAGAGGTTCAGTCCAGTATAGATAACTATGATTCTAGCCTAATTACGGCGGAGGAACTGAATAAATTGAAGGACTATTATTTTAAGAAGAAATACCTTTTGCGGATTCACGAAAATTTGGATAAATTTGGGACTTCGTAATGAAGCCCCGATAAAAATCGGGATTCTGTTGTCAAAGGACAACAGACCGAAGTGGTGGAATTGGTAGACACGTCCCGACTGAAGTCGGGATGCAATTTCGCTCAAAAATAAATGCTCCGATAATGATCGGATGAGCCGAAGTGGTGGAATTGGTAGACACGTCCCGACTGAAGTCGGGATGCAATTTCGCTCAAAAATAAATGCTCCGATAA
>ENA-ORXT01003524-ORXT01003524.1-marine-metagenome-genome-assembly--contig:-NODE-3524-length-17136-cov-3.773258_pt1 | contig 17136 bp, 17 predicted proteins | sample MGYA00237868_ERZ511482 | MGnify/ENA metagenome assembly ERZ511482 | reverse complement strand
AGTGAGTAAAAATGCTTAATGTAAAATAGTGTCAAATGAAAAACAGAGATCAAATAACTTTGATAAAACAAAGATGACACCAGAGGAAAAATCAGTAGTCAAAGAAAAGCTGAGAGAAATAGCAGAAATACTTTATCAAGATACACCATCAGAAGAACTGAAGACGTTTGAGACGATAGAATTGAGTGTCAGAAAGCATTTATTAGAAACAGTCGCTCCTGAAATTGGCAATTTTTTTGTGATTCAGCACAAAGGCTTTAGCCGCATGTAGGAAGCAGAGCAGGAAGAGAGAGAAAAGTAAAAACTTGTATTGGTCAAATAAATATTTCGAGCAAGCAAGCAGTCAGATTGAAGCTGAGAAAAGGAACAAGAGTTAGTCCTCACTTAGAAAAATGCTGTTTGTTACTTGTGGCAAACGAATCATTCATCAATGCGGAGAAAGACATTGAGATTCTAACAGGATTTAAAATTCCTCATACTACACAACATCGATTAGTCAACAATTATCAGTTGCCAGAACCAAAGATTACAAAGAAGGCTAAGTCGTTAAGCGTAGATGGTGGGACAGTTAGACTAAGAACACCCTTGGGAAACAAAAGCGAATGGAAAAATTATAAAGCGGTTAAAATTCACGATCGAGTGGGAACAGCGTTTTTTCAAAATAATGAAGGTCTACTCAACTGGGTAAATCAACAATCTCTAAGTCGAAGTGTGACTTGTTTAGGAGATGGTCATGATGGAGTTTGGAACATCATCGAACAGATTGGAACGAGCGAGCAAAGAACAGAGGTATTAGACTGGTATCATTTGATGGAAAATCTGCACAAAGTGGGAGGCAGTATTCGGAGATTAAAGCGAGTTGAAAACTATCTCTGGCATGGTTTCGTTGATGATGCGATCGCTGAATTCAACCAACTAACCAAAAAACCAGCCAGAAACTTTCAAAACTATCTTCGTAAGCATCGTTCTAGAATTCCAGATTATCAACTTTATCAAGAGTTGAGTATTTGTATTGGTTCGGGTTCAGTCGAATCTTGGATTAAACAAATTGCTTCTAGAGTCAAAATTATTGGCGCACAATGGAATCGGAACAATGTATCCCAAATATTAAAACTACGCTGTGTTTATCTCAATAGCAAAATTAGCTTAGGTATTTCTGCTTAGTGCAAAAGTGGGATGCTCCCGTAGTTTACTTTTGTATTAGTTTAAAAGTTTTTGACTTTTTGCTGTTGACTTAACAATGAGTTAATACAAAGAAAGCTAGTTGAATGGACGTGTTAATTATTGCGTGACAAGATTAATATTAGACTAATATTCTATTGCCATTCTTGTAACTTTTGATTATAGTTTTGTAATTTGTTGGTCAAGCGATCTCGATTCTTTTCAAATCCTGCGGCTATTACAATCGACAAAATTCCTGTTAGCAAGCCGACGACCCATTTTAAGAATGAATAGGCTGCAACTAAAGTTATTAGCTGATAAACAACGGTGGAAATGAGGGTAATAGTGCCAGAAAACAGTAAGGCTCTTATTCTCAACCCTAAACCAAGAAGTATTAAACTAAAGCTAACTGCACCTGGAATTACACCTGGATCTTGATAGAAAAGTGCAGCGACACAGATGATAGCGCAACCAACTAGGCGTAAAAAGTGGCGTTGTTTGCGCTGAGAAACAAAGTAGGGATCGAATTGAGCAACATACAAAATGGATAAGCTCATAATTCCTGCCAGCCAGATAAACTCCGTATTAAATTGCCATACTAGTCGGATAATTCCCCAGTTGATAAATCCTAAACTAATATAGCTCCAACGGAGGTTCTTTTGAGCATAGGCAATGCGAAGATAAAAGACAGCAGTTACAAACAGGCTGAAGTAAGATATATCTTCAGCGGTTACTAATGCCATTAATGCAGGGGTAATTAATGCCGCTCTTTGCCAAGGAGTTGCTCGCCAACCGAAATTTTGCCAAGGTATTTGATAGATTAGCAAAGCAATGGCACAGGTAAAAACAACTCGCCAGGGATCGAAGAAGCTGAGTCGATTGATAATTAAACGACTGTAAACTAAAGTAGCGACAATTTCGACTAGTCCGACATACACCCACCAGTCATTTGTTGTCTTGGAGGTTGGGGAGGCTGTTTCTACTCGATCTTTTCCTTGAATAACGGCATATGCACCGAGACAAAAGCTAGTAGCAATACTTACAGGGGTTAAACGAGGAGTCGTGGTTTCAATAGCGATGCTAGCAGCGACAATTTTAAGAATACTGCTGATTGCCCAATGTATGTGAGCAACTAAGGTAACTCTGGATAAGGGAAGATTGAAAATAGTTTTACGTTGGCGTTGGCTACACCACCATGAAGCGCGAAAAGCCGTTGCGGGGGTCACATGCGGCTTATCCGAAGGTGTATCCTTTAGGACAAGCCTTTGTCCCGTTGAGGCTATTGAGTAAGCAGCTAAACGATAGCAAAACGCGATCGCTGCTGCCACTAATGCCAGGATAGTCATACCATCAGCAGCACTACCTCCTGACGACTGCTGCATTTTATAAATGACTATTTCATAGACACCAACAGATATACCGAGAAATCCGAGGTAATTAGTTAGTCGATTTATTTGACGGTTGGGTTGGTAAGTATTGATTAAGATGAAGGCTGCACCCAAGGTTATTAAACCTGTATAGGTGTGGTAAAGAGAGATACGCCAAACCATTGCCAAGGTTGTATAAACTAAAGGGATGTAGGTTGGGTTTAGTTTCGCCCAAGCTGAATTATTTTTGCTTATTCGTGGAATTAAACCCCAACTAAATAGTCCGAGAATAATATTGGCGATCGCAAAACTTAAGTATCTACCTCCTAAAGCTGCTACTATGCCGATGGCTAACAATTCGATCAGCCACACGGCTGTATATAGAACCAAATTATCGGCTTGCTCTTGATAACGCCAAGCTCGCGCACCCAAGATAAAACTAACGGCTAATATATAGGGAAAATAATTATTAAAGTCTACTATGTTTGCATAGATAACACTCATAATAGCTATTTCAACTGTAGCTAAAGCGATCGCCCAATAATCGGCTGCTTTAATATATCGATCGATCAGCTTATAGTTTTTGGTTTCCATGCCTACTCCCAAAATCCCATAGGCTGTACGCTGTGAGATATAGTCAAACTTGGGAGAATCGATAATGTCTTTTAAGTATAGGCGGAATTGATATAAGCCGAGAATCAATAGCGCACCTACTATTAACCAGTTTTCATTGTTAACCAAGCTATAAAACAAACTGACTAATAAACCGATCCCAAAGCCTAGATGAATCGCTGCAATCCAAGTGCGACGGAGGTAGAAAGCATTAACGTACATTAATCCTATCGCTACAGTTAAGCCGAACGATCTGGTTAGGGGATGTCCTAAAATTAATAATTGAGCAGAAATCAAAGTTATGCAGCTAAGAGTAGTGGCTGTGCGACGTAAATTAATCTTGCGAGTATGTTTAGCCAGCCAGGTTAACATCCCAGGGATAACTAGCCAGATTAATCCTATAGCGACAGTAGTTAGTTGAGATGGAAAGGTAGGGAGAATATTAGATGCGAAACAAAAATAGCTAGCAGCCGCTAACAATAATCCTCCATACCAGCAGCTGGTAATAAAAGTAGATCGCAAATCAGGCTGCGGTTTTTTTGAAAAATGAGAGTAAATAAACCATTCCCCAACCATTAATAAGACTAGAGTACTACCCCAGGCAGCCAGACTTAAGTTAGGTGCAATTACATTAATGCCGTTAACTACTGTAATTAATCCCAGTAGGTGAGTGAAGTAAATTAAATAAATTCTCACTGGCTGACGAATCCAGCCTACAGAGCCTAGTGTTACGGTAGAGAATAGTAGATTGAGCGATCGCCATGTAGGATTTGATAAGCTTAAATAGGTTAATGCCGCACCCAATAGTAAAGTGAGAGTTTCGGCGTATTGAGCTAATTCTCGTTTTTGCTGACGATATAACCATGAGGCAACGACAACAAATAATATAACGTAGGGAAAAAGGGTTACTCCAAAGACTGACTCTGGCAAATATTAACTTTTGCTAATAGTAACTGCTAAGTTTAAAGCATTATCAGCAATGCGATCGGGAATTAATTCTTTAGAGACAAAGACAGTTTGTAAGCCAATTAAAAAGATGGCGGTTAAATCTCGTTTGCGCCAATAAAGAGTCAGCCTTTGACTAAATAAATGAATAGTTAAAGCACTTATAACTACAGTTTGCCAGAAAAATAAGGGCGAATTAAATATCCCTGCGAAGACAGATATTAACCAAGTAGCTGCAAAGATAATAATACTGATTGTTTGCAATATCTTGCTAAAAAAAGCATTAGTTAGCTGTTCTGAATCTAGTTCGCCATCGACCAGATTAATAACAGTCTGCTTTTCTTTGGTTAGATAAATCGTAGCTAATATCCAACCAAAACAGGCGATCGCACTGGCACAATCCCGAATTAAATATTCTTTGGTTAATAGTACTCTAACTAATAATAAAAACCAGGCAGATAGCAAAAATAATAAATTTAATCCTGGATATTTGCTTTTTGGTAAGAGAAAGAAATAATGAGTCAAACTAATAATAATAATTCCACCATACATAAATATCAAAGGCGATGGAATCAGTTGCCATCCTAGATGGACATAGCTGAGTAATAAAAATAGGGGAATAAAAAACTTAGGCTTAAACCTGGGAATAAGCTTAGACTGTCCATAAACAATAGCCGTCAAAATCATCAAAGAAACAATTAAAGTAATCCATTCCCAAATAGAGCTACCCAAACCAAAGTGACTTATTGCCCAACAGTTGATCGGCACTAGTAATACGGCGATCGCATTTAATGTTTGAGAAGTTAACTGAAGATTTTCTTGTTTACTCGACCAAAAACCGATGCCCCAAAAACCCAAGGTGTACAGCAAAAGAATTAAATATTGTCCAAATCTGGGAAAATTATCCCATTGACTAGCAGCTAAAACTCCCGAAGAAATAATGACCAAAAATATTCCTAAAAAAAGCAGCCAACGGATACTCAATTCATCTAAGAATCCCTGCCAAATGCGATTAATAACCTTGGGTGTAGCAGGAGTTTTGATTAATTCTGGGGGGGTAATTATATTTTCTTCTGTCTCAATTATTTGAGCATGAACAGCAGGATCGATTTCTGGTAAAGCACAGCTTAAATTATGGCGACATACTTTCATTACCTGAGTATGACTAATCAACCCTAATTCCAACCATCGATCTAAACCGTTTAACAATTGGGGATGACTAGCTTTGGTATAAACCTCTATACTTAACCAAGGCTCATTATTTTCAGGCTGAGAGTTGATCTGGTATTTGCTATCGTCTGAAGACATAAGAAAACCAAGAAATTAGCTGACGCTCTATTTATATCCTGATTTGCTTTAGATAAGTACTATTTGTAATCATCCTTTTACTTCTTGGTATATTACCTATACATATTGTAGTTGTGGTGTGGACACTGCCTTTTCTAGGGCTAAATTATCTCATTGCCAAAGACATTTTACGACTTGGCGGATTAAAAGCCCGATCTAATTTTTGTAAATCTTCTGGCATTAGCTTGATATCCCAAGCAGCGCGATTTTGCTTAATATGTTCGGGGTTGACTGCTTTGGGAATGGAAATGACGTTATCTTGATGCAGTAGCCAACTTAGAGCAATCTGGGTCGACGTGACATTGTGTTTGGCTGCAATATCATCTAGCTTAGAATTACCGATAAAGGCTCTTTGCTCAACGGGAGAGTATGCCATAAGGGGAATCTTTTGCTTTTTAGACCAGGGTAATAAATCCCACTCAATACCACGACGCATCAAATTGTATAGTACCTGGTTTGCCACAATATTTCTGCCTCCAGGTAAAGACTCAGCTTCCTTCATATCACTGGTGTCAAAGTTGCTGACACCATAGTCTAAAATTTTACCTATTTGCTTGAGATGCTGTAGTCCCATTAGGGTTTCAGACAGAGGTACAGATCCGCGCCAGTGAAGCAAATATAAATCGAGATGATCGGTTTTTAATCGAGCTAGACTGCGATCGCAAGCTGCAATTAAACCTTTATAACTAGCATTATAAGGATAAAACTTGCTTACCAAATATACCTCTTGTCGACGACCAGAAATTGCTTCACCAGTTATTTTTTCTGCGCCACCTTCTCCATACATCTCTGCGGTGTCGATTAGGGTCATGCCTAAATCTATTCCTAGTCTTAATGCCTTAATTTCTGCCTGTTTTTCACTAGCTTTTTCCCCCATGCGCCATGTTCCCTGTCCCAATATGGGTATTTCTCTTCCCGAACGTAAAGATAGGGTTTTCATTTTCTCACTGATTACTAATGACTAATGACTTGCTATTTAATTCACTCTAGCAAAGCCTTTGAGATGTTGAGCAACCAAACCCAGATAAAGTTGAGAAATAACAGGATCGTCTGCTTGCCAGTTAAGATTTACCCGATCCTGTTTGCTGTTGAGCATCATAACGCAATCAAAGCGATCGCTGAGTCTGGTAAAACGATAGTCACCCCAAGCGAACACAATAGATTCTCGGTTTTGAAACACAACTTTCCAAGATTGAGGACTATTCCTGATTGTTTCAATTATTTGTTCAACTTTCATAGTTGTACGGGGTGCTGATTTTGCCAATTTGTTTAGATGTTTATTTCTTACTATCTATAATTAGTTTTTCCCTGAAAGTTAATCTGATAACAAAGTTAAAAAAAAGTAGCTGCAAACTCAGTTACCTCTCATATTAAATATTAGATCGTAAAAGCTTAAAAAGTACTGTTTTTTAAAAAATCAGCGATTTAGCTTACTTGATAGTAAGATAAACCGCTTATGGTCGTTTGAACTATATAAATGGATTATATAAATGAAAAGATATTCTTAACCGTTGCCAATCTCTGCTTGGGCTTGAGTAATCAGTTTGCGGGCAACAGTTTGAACTCCTGTATGTTCAAAGTAGTTAGTTGAACCGTCTAAAAACGCAGCCAAATAGTCTAATTTGCCATCTGCCATTTCAATAAACCCGCCCAGTTTTACTGAACTGGATTGAGGGATAAATTGTTGAGCTTACTAAAAATAATTAATTCGGCAACTAATTTGATTCTAAGATCGACACTTTGGAGTGAGTCAGCTTTGGGAGTAATTTTATCGAGGAAAGGAATAAAGCGAAACTTATCCCCTAGCTTATCAGCGATCGCCGCTGCGGCGATCGCCTTGTCGGTATTATCAACGGTGCGGTATAGCCAGATAGCGGTTTGATAGCCTTGTTTTTTGTCATCATATAAAGCCACGGCGCGATCTCGAATTCTACCTATTTCTTGAGGAGTTGTAGCACCAGTAATGGCGGTAATTGTGTTGTCGAAACCGACTAGATTTTCCCATTTACCAGGAATCAGGGTACTGATAGTTTTGAGAACTTTGACCGTAATGTTATCTGTAGGAAGACTATCGACGATTTCAATAATTGACATTTATTTGATTTTGAGGAATAGGGGATAAAGGATCAGGCGTAAATATTTAACCTTGTAAAATTGCCTGTAAACGGCTGCGAAACTGTCCTTTAGGATGCCCACCTTTAACTTCTCCCATGATTTTAAAATCTGCTTCAGGAGACTCACAGACTATATATGTCGGCCATCCCATTTCCTTTTTATCAGGATATTGAGCCATCAAAATTTGGCGGTATTTACGGTAAGTAGCCGTATCCTGCATTTTGACATCAATAAACTCTAAATCTAGCTCTTTTGCTACCTTGGCATCGTAAAAGGACATTTTATGGCAGACTCCGCAGTCTTCTGAAGAGAATTTAACAATAGCTTTAGTCATAGTAGGGTTTTGAGAAGCGATTTAACATATAGATTCAACCAATCAAATTATAGAAGCGCGTGGATCGATTGATTCAGAATTTTAGAGAAATTTAGCATAGATATAAGCAATTGCCTCAGAAAAAACTTTCCGAAAACCTTCACTAGAAGCCCACCAAGCATTAGGATTGTAGTCTAAAGGAGGATGAGAGATTATCCCCACAGATATATCTGGTTCAAATACTTGTCTATAGAGTAGCCATGTGCGCCGACTATGAACATCGATGGTATAAACATTAATTCCCTGAATCTGCGGTTTATTCTGAGCCAGCCATTGCTTAACTGCACCTGCTGAAGTCAAAGTGCGATCGCGTATAACTTCAGGAGTAACAATAGGCTGTATCTTTTGGCTATCTAATCCTAGAGTAACCATTGTTGCTTTAGAAAGATTAGCAAAATCCCGATACCTTGATAAGTATTCGCCTCGACCAAAAGGACCACCCGCAGTAATTAAAAGCTCATAAGGTTTACGTTCAAATTCATCGATCGCGCCGATGATCCCTGCATCTGCAATCCATCCTTCCACAACTAATACTTCTGCCTTGAGCGGTGCAGAGTATGCCAAGAAAGACTCTAACCTAAAAAACAATAACCACAATAAAAAAGCAATAGTCAAGATAAATCCAGTCCAGCCTCGAATACTTAATCCCCATCGAGGTTTATAGGATATTAGTCCCCATAATTTTCTACGTTTTCTTGGCATCATGATCAAAATATACAGCCATTTCGATCGTGATGCCTCATAGTTAAATAATTTTTCCCCAAGGAATCTTAGTACGCTCCTCTACCAGCAACAACTACCGAAACGGTTTTTAAAAGAATAGAAAGATCCAATAGTAAAGACCACTGATTAATATAAAAGCGATCGTACAAATGTAGTTGTTTAGAACTAGCATCAGAGCGACCATATACTTGCCACATCCCAGTGATTCCTGGCAGCACATTATAGCGAGACAGCCTTTCTGTGGGAAGCTTTGATGAATCTCTAACAGTCAGAGGACGAGGTCCAACCAAGCTCATTTCTCCCTTAATAACGTTAATTAGCTGGGGTATTTCATCAATGCTGTAACGACGTAGATATTTACCTACTTTGGTAATTCGAGGATCTTCCTTTATTTTGAATAAGACACCCCCTTCTACTTCATTATTGATTTCCAAATCCGCTTGCAAACTATCCGCGTTCTCAACCATTGTACGGAGCTTAAGCAGCTTGAATTCTTTGCCCTTTAGTCCAATACGAGGTTGACTAAAAAAAACCGAACCAGTTGAGTCAATTTTAATTGCAGCCATAACAATCAACATCGGTAATGCAATGACAACCAACATCAAGCTGGCTAACAGTAGGTCAAGAATGCGTTTAATGATAAAGCTACGATTTTTATTTGAGCGGATATCTTCTCTTAAAGCTATAAAATTAAATGCCCTTATATTGTTTTGTTTTAATTTGCTCTTCTCGAAATTATTAAGCATTTTATTAACTGGCTTTGACCTATAGAATAGTGTTTTATTATTTCGATGATTAAAAAGTCTGTTGTGAGCTTGCTAGCTTCTCAACATATAAAACCTTCAGTCTAGAGTCTCAAAATATGGGGTTGCAAAATAATTATCCTCGGTACTTACAACTAAGTATATACACTTAGTAAATAAAGTCAAACAGCTATTTTATAGTTTTCATGAGCCTATATCAGATAAGGTTCAAACCCTGCTTATTATGTTGTTTAGCTCAAACAAAATCAGTAAGATTAATTACAATATGAGTAAGTACTTAGTCTCCTACACACACTACTAAAATATTTATGAGCTTATTCACTAGTATTCTCAACACCATCGGTTCGGGTGCAACAGCTTATATCTTGGCGAGTAGATTACGCGATCCTAAAACTCGCCCCAACACTCTGGCGGGGTTTCAATTAGCCGAATCTGGTGCAGTACCGTTTCTAACTAAGTTAGCAACAAGAGCAGCTACGGAAGGGGATACTTGGCTGGCGGAAAAATTGACGATCCATGCCGAAGACGAGAAACGCCATGGTCAGATCTTTGCTCATGGACTAAAACAGCTAGGCAAAGAAATTATGACGGTTGAAGAAAGAATGCAAAAGCAGTCTCCACAAAAAGAGAAAAATTCTAGTCCTTTCTTTGGCAAATTCTACCGCGATTACGACCCAGCATCTTTAAAAGCGGAAAAGATAGACTGGCTAGTCTTTATGGCTAGCACCTACATTTTAGAGTTGGATGCTAGTAAAGATTTTGCTCGTATGGCGACAGCCTTACCCGAAGATGAAGCCAAAAGCAGAAATCTTCAGCAGAGTATCTTTAGCGTAGCCAAGGACGAAACTAGGCACGCAGCCTATCTTTATGAGGCAATGCAAAGAAGACTACCTCAAACAGAGGTTGATAGTTTAGTTGCTCAGTGGAGGCAGCGTAAAATAGACGCTATGTTTGCGATGGTCAACGACATGATTAAGACTGGCGGTAGCTCTAGATCGTTAGTAAAAGACGGTGCGCCTACGGAAATAGAACAGCCCGCAGCACAGCTGCTAGAAGTATAAAAATAAAGGCAAATTGCTTTTAATAATCCCTCAACAGGAGAATTTATGATGAAAATTGGTAGCAAAAAACTACAGCGTTCTTTTTATCGCATTTTGCTTGCTGTTGGGGGAACCACTGTTTTGATTATTTTAATCTTAGCGATCGAAACAATATTTGGTGGAGAAAAATCTTGCCATCCCACAGAAGCTTGGCTATTTTGTCAGATTAGAGAATCGGTATTACTTAATATTCTTGAGGGGTTTAGTATTTTAGTGGCAGTTTGGCTGTTTTTTTTAGAAGCACCAGAAAGAGACAAGCAGGCTCACTACGAAGCCTGGAAGACAATTGATTCTGCCCACGGCTTGAGAAATAGTTATGCTAGATTACAGGCTCTCCAAGACTTAAATAGCGATCGCATACCTTTAAGCGGTTTTACCGCACCAGAAGCCGATTTACGAGGCATTGATTTATCAGGAGCAGACCTCAGCAATGCTTATTTGTCGGGGGCAGATTTAAGTAATGCTAACTTGAGTAATGCTAACCTAAGTCACGCTAATTTGGTAGAAACTAAGTTAACCAATGCTAATCTCAGTAATAGTCAGTTAACAGGGGCAAATATAAGTTATGCGGACTTGATTGAAGCTGATTTGCAAGAGGTGGATTTTGTCGGGGCAAATATTATCGGCACCAACTTTGTGCGGGCAAATTTAGCTCAAGCTTATTTTGGTGATGTCAATTTTAATGAGTGCTTGTTGACAAATGCCAATGTGCTGAAAACCAAGTTTTTTGGGGTTGAAAATTTGACAGTAGAACAAGTTAAACAGGCTAAAAACTGGTCTGAAGGTATTTATGATGCCAAAATGCAGAGTAAATTGAACTAGCTTTATTAGACCTTTTGTATAAATCAATATGATGTAATAATATCTTGCGTTAGATTACATTTTGTCATATTTGTTTAATTGTTTCCCAACAAACATACATTCAAGGTTGATAATTGGATCTGTGCCACAAATTGAGATTGACTGCCCATGACGAACTCTACAGAATTGCCATCGCCAAAATGGTGGGAAACTGGAGTAATTTACCAGATATATCCCTTAACTTTTGCTGATGCAAACGGTGATGGGAATGGAGATTTGCAGGGCATTATTAAGAAATTAGATTATCTCAACAATGGCAAATCAAATAGTCAAAATTCATTAGGTGTTGATGCAATCTGGCTTTCGCCTATTAATACCTCGCCTATGTTCGACAATGGTTATGATGTTAGCGATTATTATGATATTTGTCCTATTTTTGGCACCTTAGCTGATTTTGAAATTTTGATTGCCGAATGTCATCAGCGCAATATTAAAGTAATTCTCGATCTGGTTGTTAATCACACTTCCGATAAACATCAATGGTTTAAAGAATCTTGTTCTAGTAAAGATAATCCGAAAAGTGATTGGTATCATTGGCAAGATGCCGAACCTAATGGATCTGTGCCTAATAACTGGCTGTCTTATTTTGGGGGAACAGCCTGGACTTATTGCGAGGCGAGAAAGCAATATTATTACCATGCTTTTAATCAAAATCAACCAGATTTAAACTGGAATAATCCTGAAGTTAGGAAAGCGGTTTATCAGATTATTCGCTTTTGGTTAGATAAAGGAGTAGATGGTTTTCGTCTTGATGCTTCGAGTGTTTATAGTAAAGATAAATACTACCGTTATAACCCCGTCAAATTTGGCACAACAGACAAAAACGACTATAACAATCACGATCATCTATACGATAAAAATTTACCTGAAAATCATCACATTATTAGAGAAATTCGCCAGATTATAGATGAATATGATGCCAGGGTTTTAATTGGCGAAACTTTTATTGATAGCAGTCTTTACGAATCAATAAAGTTTTATGGTGTCAATAATGATGAACTGCATTTACCCTTCAATTTTGACTTTACCTTTAGCCCTTGGTATCCAGGCTATCTTCAGCGAGAAATTGCCAGAAAAGAATTAGTTACCCCCGAAAACGCTCGTCCAACTTATTTTTTGGACAATCATGATATTCCGCGACATTTATCACGCTGGATTGAATGCAGCTTGTGTACTAATCCAGATGCCATCGCCAAAGCCGCAGCAACCTTACTCTTTACTGTTAGAGGGACTCCAGTACTCTATTATGGTCAAGAAATTGGCATGACGGACAATCTAGATATTCCGATTGAAAAGGCACGAGACTTGGCGATCGCCAAGAGTGAAGATGGAGAATTGCCTCCCCCCAGAGATGGTTCGAGAACACCGATGCAGTGGGATAATTCAACTCATGCAGGCTTTAGTTTTGGTCAAGATGTCGAACCTTATTTACCCGTAAATAGTAATTATCAAGAGGTAAATGTAGTTCAGCAGTTGGCAGACAAAGAATCTATTTTTAATTTTTATAGACGCTTAATTGATATTAGAAAAAGCAGCAATGCCTTGTTATTTGGAAGTTGGAAAACTCTAATTGATTATCCTTATGAACACTTGGCTTATGTTAGAGAAACGGAAGTAGAAAAAGTATTAATTATTATCAATTTTTCCTATGAAAAAGACTTTGAAGTTGATGAATACATTGAGTCGGAAAATTGGCAAGTTTTGATATCTAATATTTGGTCAACAAGCGAAAATATAGATCTTCCTCAAACTTTGCAACCATTTGAAATTACAATTTTGAAAAAGATCTAAAAAACTGCTAATTTTAGACTAATCCTTTTGCTCTTTATAAAGCTGTTTAAACTTTCTCTGCTGCACCTTATGATCCACAATGGGTTGGGGATAATCATAACTAGCCCTTTCCAAATCTGGTATTTTGCCCGTAATCAAATATTCTGTATCCATTGAGCTTATTTCAGGCAACCATTGACGAATGTATTCCCCATCTCGATCGAATTTAGCAGCTTGGGATGCAGGATTAAAAATACGCAGAGGTTTGGGATCCATTCCACTAGAAGCACTCCACTGCCAACCGCCATTATTTGCCGACAAGTCTCCATCATAGAGCCTCTGCATAAAATACTTTTCGCCCCAACGCCAGTCAATAATTAAATCCTTGGTTAAAAAGCTAGCAACAATCATGCGACAGCGGTTGTGCATCCAACCAATTTCGTTTAACTGACGCATGGCTGCATCGACAATTGGATAGCCTGTTTTACCTTCACACCAAGCTTTAAATTTGGTTTCGTCATTTTCCCAAGGAAAATCTTTGAATTCATCGCGATATGAACCTTCAGCTAACTCAGGAAAGAAAAACATGCAGTGTTGATAGAATTCTCGCCAGGCTAACTCTTTTTGCCAAGTTATAACCCCACTCTTGGCTTCATCACTGCGACAGTTTTCGGCGAGATCTACAGTGGCTTGCCATACTGTACGAATACCAATTACCCCAAATTTTAAGGCTGCGCTTAACTGGGATGTACCGTCAACATAGGGAAAGTTACGCTCCTCATCATAGCTATATATAGCGCGGTCGCAAAATTCTTCTAGTTTCTCCTTGGCTGCGGTTTCTCCAGAAGAAAGCAGCAGCGGATATTCCCATTCGTAACCCAAATCTTTAGCAGTCGGTAAATCAACTGCACCTGCTTGCTTGGCTGTGGTTATTTCTGCTTTATTCAACCCTTTTATCTGTCCAATTTGTAATAAAGGGCTTTGTTTATCTCGATCGCTCCAGGTACGCCAAAAAGGTGTATAAACCTTATAGGGAGAATCAGAAGATTTAGTCAAGATTTCGCCAGGGGCGTGTAATAATTGATCCCAAAAATTGCTTGTTTCTATGCCCTTGTCTTTTAAAGCTGCGACAACATTGCCATCGCGATCTTTGGCATAGGGTTCGACATCAAGATTCCAGTATACTGCTTTGGCTTTTAATGCTGCTGCTAGAGAGGGGATAGCCTGTTCGGGTTGTCCCTGAAGAATTATTAATTGACTACCAAGCTGTTGATAGCTTTGCTGTAATTCCTGTAAGCAGCCAATCATATAGGTAACTCTAGCTGGGGCAACGTCATCGCGATCGAGGATATTGCTATCTAAACAAAATAACCCGACCACTTTAGTAGTTTGTTGTGTTGCTGCTGCTAGTCCCAAGTTATCGGAAATACGTAAATCGCGGCGATGCCAAAAAAAGATTAAATCGGACATTAGTAAATGGCTAGAATGAGATATAAAATGCTTTGCCGTTGTTTATTTTATCGTCTTTTTAGTTAGTCAGTTCTGATGAACTATTAGCAATTACTAATTGCTTCTGCTTCATTGGCAAAATAGGGGAGAGATTTATCTTTGCTGGGAAATCTGCGATAAATAAAACGAACAATAAAGGGAAGTGAGATAGCAAGAAATAATAGCCCAGCAATCCATTCATTGTCCGTCATATTGCTAGAAGAATCAGCAATAGTATCATTTCTATCTACCCAATCTGATGCCAACTCTCCTATAACCACAATGGTATTATTGATGCTGTGAGCAACAATTGGTACTACTAAAGTCCTAGTTTTAATGTATAGCAATGCCCAAGCAACGCCCAAAGCTCCAATACCAATGGGATTGGGATGCAGCAATCCAAAAATTATCGAAGAGAGCCAGATTCCCGCAGGAAGATTCCATTTGGTTGCTAATCTGTGCAATAGTACACCGCGAAAAATAAACTCTTCCGTAATCGGAGCTACTACCGAATAATTAATTATCTGCAAGCATTTATTTAGTATGGGAAGAATAGATACCTGAGATTCTTGTTTTGTAAGCGATTCCATAAATTCTTGGTGGAATTTTGGGGCAACTAAAGACAAGCCATGAAATGATAATAAGGCTGCACCTATAGAAAACAAAAGAAAAACCAGGGCTAATCCCAAAAGAGATAGCCAACGATAACTAGGGTGCAAATCACCCACTAAATATTGAGGCTCAAGCCTAGATCGACGCAACTCTCGAATTAAATAGCAGCATAGACTGATGAAACTACAAGAATAAAGAACTTGAGCTACCAGAGGATCTTCAAAACCAGGAAGAATCGTGACAAAATCTTTAATAAGACCGTATAAACTAGAAAATGCCAAATTGAACACGATTAGCCACAGAAACAAAGATCTAGTTTTAGTAAAAGTAAGATTGTCTGGTTTTGAGGAGGAGGGCATAATGTTATTTAATTTGGGTGGCTGGTGTTCCCCTGCACAAAAGTAAACTAAAGACACGGAATCAATAAAATTCTAACTATGTCTATCCCCTTCGACGCGGAATCTGCTCAAAAACGGATCGATCAATTTTGGTGTCTGCCTGCTAGTTTTGGTATGGAAAGGAATGCCTATCATAACTATCTTAATGAAATAGTGAGCGATCGCTATGCTCTGATTAATGGCTTGCAGTTATTAAGAGATGAATTACAGTTTGCAGCCAGCAGTCAGACTGATATGCACATTTGCGGTGCAGATCTGAGTTTGCCCAGCGTCGTGACAACTTTAGCCTACACCAACTGTGGCGATCGCATCCACCAGGGAGAAGTAACCAAGCGTTATCGAGACGTAGTCGCATCCCGCTTTGCTACTTTATCGGAAATTGGCGAACTAAAGCTAGAGGCATTTTTTCCTGCTGGTGGCGGTACAGATAATGGGGCTACCTTAGCTCATGTCACCGTGGCACATCAGATGGATGAACCCTTACGCAGAAGACTGTATACGGGAAACTCAGAATCAATAGTTTTGGTCGCGATCGATCTTAAGACTCATGTAGGGCGTTTGGAAGAGGGAGAAAGGCGCGTTTATGGCAAAACCCGTGAATCCTCCTGGCGAGAGCCTCGTCATGCTTGTGGAGCAATTGTGGGTGCGCTATCTGACTATCATCCCCATAATATGATTCATCGACGCATCAGAGATGATTTGGGGGAAACTAATTTTCAATATCTGTCTACTAATAAAATTTTGACTGATGATGGTGTAGATATTACGATGGCTGTGGCTGCTGCTATTGTCGCTATTCGAGGAATTCGCAACACGGCAATGGCAATGACTCAAGAAATCGATGAACGAGGTGTTGCTCATCTTACGGCTAGCACTACGGTTAATCGTCCTTCTAGAGACGACCTGGTAGTTTATTTAGCAAGAGCGACGGTATTCAATGGCAAGGTAAGAATACAAAGCTTAGGTACAAAAGCCAAGCTATATGGCGGGAAATTAGTTAAATATGCAGGAGAAAGAAGACTTCAGCTGACCTACGATAATTTGAACTTGGAATACTTACCCGTAGAAGAGATTTTTTATAAGATCAAGCCTTCTGGATTAAGCTAATTTTTTAGACTTACAGCAATGCTAATTAATTTCTAAGTTTAACCATTGGCTTAACTCCAAAGCCAACCAGTCTAATTCAACCTCTGTTAATAAATCATTATTACCTAATACAAATTGTTTTGTTCCTGCCCAAACATTAATTTGAGGCTTAACTGTAGTGCGATCGCCATCGGAGTCTCGACGATAGGAAAGTTTAGTCTGTTCTAACTTAATAATATCTTTACTTGGGGCTGGTTTAGGAGAATGATATTTAAAGCCAAAAAGCTCATAGCTTAAAGCAATCTGCTTAGAATCTATAACCAGTCTAACTCTGCCCCAGATTGTAAATACAATTGCCCCAATTAGCCATAAACCTACTGCCAAATGTAGTAAACCAAAACAGCCCATAAATAA
>ENA-ORXT01003523-ORXT01003523.1-marine-metagenome-genome-assembly--contig:-NODE-3523-length-17136-cov-17.134181_pt1 | contig 17136 bp, 27 predicted proteins | sample MGYA00237868_ERZ511482 | MGnify/ENA metagenome assembly ERZ511482 | reverse complement strand
GGGGGGGGGCGGTAACGGATCGCGGTGGCGACGTCGACCGGATCGGCGACGCCGTCGTCCGGTCGACATATGCGCCCGGCTCGTCACAAGTTTCCGAATGCAATTTTGAGCGACCGAGAACGGGCCCATGATCTCGACCGTCGGGCCATTGTTCAGGGATCAGACCAGGATCAAAATATGCTGCGATTTCCGATGATTTCGCAATGGACTTGCCATCGTCCCAAAAATAGCGCGCAAGAGGAGATCTTCTGGTCTCTGTCCACCTCGCACTCGGCCGTCAGCCAAAATTGGCCGACGGGCCAGCCTTCGCGCTCTGAACATTCAAACGGGACGTGTGACCCCTGGCACGTCCGCCAGTGGGAGACCAGCCAGATTGGCGGATGGGCCCGGCTCCACGATGTGGGGGGCCAGAAAGGGCGATGGAGGGCTCATTGCTGTCATGTGCTGCCGCGTGTGTCAGACCAGCCCGCGTCTGATGAGGCCATTCCCGAAAAAGGTGAAGGATTCCGACGGCACCAACCCGCTCAGTCGTGACCTGCCTCCACGCAGTCCGTGAGCCGGTGACAAGTGGGGTATCTATTGAAGGGCCCTTTCTCAATAGAGACGCTCTGGCGCTTTCTCATTGGTCCACCAGATCACTGACAAAGTGGGCAGTGCCTCCTATACCCTACCGCCAATGAGGGCGCAGAGACGTGGGAACTATTGACGCAACAATTTGCCGGCCTGCGCGATAGTGCCCACCACGTGGGAACGCGGGCGACATTCTGGAGCCATGTTTGCAATGGACCTGCCACGAACGCCGAAGTCGGGCGCGGCGTCGGCTGTCCCAGAAAGTTTGTTTCAGAAATCTCAAGTCCCTCACGAGAGGGTCCCCCGGGACCGCTGGGCGTCTCCTGGAATCGTGGATTGGTCACGTTTAAGGGATTTTCGAGAGCGCCTGTCCAAAATCGAGAGCGTTGCATCGCAAAAGAGACACATGTGAGATGTCGAGGGCACTGTTGATCCCGCCGGAGTGCTAGGTTTTTTGTGGAACGACTGTACTATTGAATAGACAGACACACACTTTTCACCTATACAACAGAAGAGCGCACTAGCGCCGGAGCAAGTCAAAGTTCCGCTCATCCTCAACACAACCCAGCATGAAGTCGGCCTTGTCACAGCGCATGCTGTAGACTGTGTTTTGCCATCCACGCAAAAACCTGAAGTACTGCTCGGCCCGCCAGGAGTTGAAGAGACTCGTTCTGCCATCAGTCCCGACAAACTAGGGATAGCACGACATTCGACACGAAGACATGCAATGAAGCGCACAGAGTCGGTGAGTACGCTCATGGAAGCGAGGCACTACCAAGACAGCCCAGGCCACGGTATCGGCATCCTGCCGCAAAACATTGGGTCCACGCTGGTGCTGGTGGTGCGAGAGCACATCTCGTAGCCAATAGCAGACGGGGTGCGCTCAAGGCAACGCACCGCCCAAGCCGTGGAGGCGAGAACTGTCGCGGGTACCTCCCCACCTGACAGAAGCTGAGCAGAGACAACAACCCCACAAGATCGGCTGTAAAAAGCATAGCGCTGGACGTGTTGACAAAGCCACACGGCCCGCAGCCCCAATCCAGACCGCCCGCCATGAGCACCAGACTGGTCCCCGCCGTCCGCGTCCACAGAAGCAACCGCGTCTGCTGCAACGATACCAAGTGAACTCCCGTTGCGCCGCGTGGCCGTTGAGTTGGCGCGCCGCTCGTGGGCCTCCTCCAATGGGATGTGCCACAGTCAAAACTGCCAGAACACCTGTCGACCAGCGGAGGGAGCTCAGGGCACCCGGGGCTCCCCGCACGGCCCGGATGATGACAAAACCAGCACGACAGCGCAGTCGTGCTCACGCGCCGAGCGAAGCACGCAAAAACGAATATTGTTAACGGGGGGATTAAGGCAGCCCTCTCATGAAACACACGCTCCCCCCTATCGCAACGCCGTCACCCACAAGATAGTCGATGCCGTCAAACAGACGGCACCTGTCACACTCGTGACGTGCGTGGAAAAACCCAACACGCTTCCACACGCCAACCATACGACGGCACAGGGCATGAAGGGATGTGCGGAGGAAGCTGCGCGTCCGCTGCACGTCGTGGACTGTCAGCCAGGCCACATTGACGCAGCCGCGCCGCTGCTCGAATAGAAATACCCCACAGAACAAGATGGATGCCCAAATCAGTTTCCCTAGGTCAAACTTCTCCCCCACCAAGACAAACCCGACCGTATTGACGAGGACAGTATCAGACGTCGCCGTCGCCACGCGCACCAGGGCTTGGCCTTCGGTTGATGACCGGCCCATCGTGGCTTGGAGGTACCAAGACCGAGCGAGCGTCAAATCGATGAAATGGTGGTTTGAGACGCGCACGTGGCCTTGGACGGTTCTGTGCGCTCGGAATCCTACTGCGGCGTCCAATTCAACGTCAGCGATGCGGATCGCAGATGTCACCCACGGCTGGATCTTGTTGACAAAGAAGTCGGGCTTGTACGTCGTCGTACCCGGAGTGTACTGCGTCTGGCACTTGTCGCAGGAGCGGGAGACAGTACGTGAGTTGTAAATGCCACGTACGGTCCGCATGGTGACCGAAACGGCGACGCCGTTGCGCAACTTGTAGGCGTAGCAGGAGTTATCCAGGCATCGCTCAAACTCAACGGCAAGAAGAGTCATGACGAAGAGAATAGGGGACGGAGGGATCAACCTGTGGATGAGGGCAGAGGTACTCAAGCTAGACAGCGCGTAGTGACGAACATACAGACACAGGAGCGCGCCGCTCCGTCGTCCGGCAAAACACAGCGCAGCCTTACGTGCACTCAGGGCAGGGTCTGTCTGGGGATGTGTGGTGCAAATGCGAGGGCTGCAGTCTCGCTGCCATTCGTGTGCCCCCGGGACGGATCTGGTCCGGCGACCGAAGCCACTGGCCAATGGCTTCGGCTTTCTCACACGGGGTATTCTCTTGGGTGGCAGCTCCGGGTGGTGGGATCCGCCAACGCAGCTGCCGAGTTCGACGGGATACTGTACAGATACAAACGAGCTCCGACTTGTCTCAACTACTTCCAGACGCCCATGTTCATGCAAGAAGACCGTCCGTCACTAATTTGGTGTCGAGTCACTTCAAGCTTGACTCCACTTCTGGTGATGGGAGGCCTTCTGGTAATGTGAGATACACCAGATCGCTTGTGGGCCAAGAATGGCGTGTTTTGCGGGTGGGACCTACTGAGCACTCGATGTTCCTCTCGATATTTTCTCTACAACAGTCCCGAGGCTGCACGGATGCGGCTAGGCACTGGTTTGGTTGGTGGGATCTACCGCGCCAGAACCCTGAGGTCGTGTAGTGTTTTTCCATGCCCCAAATAGGGGCGTCGTGTGCAACCCTACATCCTAGGATGGCTCCCCAATCGAGATGCTCTGATTCCCTCTTCCCATGCCGAGACACGCATCGTCAGTTACAGCGGATGCAGCGGGTACTAAGAGCATGTCTATCGGTGCGTCATCCTACCGGCTCTGAGAGCACGTCTATCAATGCGCGAAAAAAGCCATCTCAGATGGCATTTTGGCAATGAGGCATCTCTATCGGATCCTCAAAATGCCATTCGCCATCCCCATACACACAGCGAGTTGTGTGCTCGTCCTTATTTAATCCTCGCCACGGATTGGGAATTGTCAAGGGATATGATCAAGGATAGCTTTTCTCACTCAGCGAGATCGATTCTGAGGGTTCGTCAGACGCGTTTTTGAGAAAAGCGTGTGACGATCCCAGGATCAGTGGAGGAAAGGACGTGAATATTTCCCACCGTTGATCCTGGGGTCATCGCATAACTGAGAGAGGAACCGACCCGGACTTTTCCGCCAGGACATCCTGCAAACTGATCCCGACGACCGCCAGTCCTTTTCCTGAGTATGATACAGAGGATCGAGCTGTGAATTGGACGGAGACTGGATGACGGATAGTCCGCGAGATCAATCGGAGGACAGTGTAAAAGACTGTCGCCTGGATCAACTGGCAGAAGGGCCTGCGCTTCACCTCACAACGATCTCAGGTCTTTGCACCGGGGTAGTCTGCAAGTCCACTCCCTGAGACTGTCGGAATGAATGTCCTGGGCACTGTCATCATCAGCGTGGAGATAATTTGGATGTGACCAAAGCATACGGCTCTGGCTTGCGCCCACATGGAGGCGCTCCACCCGTGAATGTAACTCACGAGCTCGGGCTCCTGGTAGCTCTCTTCGGGATGCACCACTCCAGTCTCAGGCGCCCCCCACTGTGCTGTGCTGTACTGCTCCGTGCTCCTGCAGGTGCCTGCAGCGACCCTGTTCCTGACCTGCTCCGTTGGTATCGTCCAGTTGCGGTTTGATGCGCGACAAAACCGCGTCCCCGGCACGCCATTCGCCTTGAGCTCTGCTGTTTGTGCCGTCCCATCTCCACCGGTTGTGTAACATGACCGAACTGGGTGCGGGGCACTCGTCGTGTTCGCAGGAGTCAGTGTCATCCCTGAAGTCCCCTAGCATAGGACCTCCTGCTCTGCGACCCTGTGTTGTTCTCGCCAGGCCGGCGCTTGCTGTTATTTGTGTGTGAGCTGCGCTGCTTGATAGGGGCATTGGTTGTGGTTAAACTGGGCGCTATGAAGAGTCGCAGGCGTGTTCCTCATGGATCTGCCTTCTTCAACTTTGCAGACGAGAACCTCCGGCACATGGAGTCGCGAGTTGCTGCGAACGCCCCAGTTGTAAACACTGCTGCTAAGAATCACCCTGGAAGTAGCAGTGCCGGGCAGATGCAGCACTCTGCATGGAGCAGGGCGCCCCCAGCGGATACTGTTCATTGCAAAGAAGACCCCTCCATGGCGTCAAAGTCCAATGGTGATGGGGTTCCTTCGGAAGATACGGACTTTTCCAGTAAAGAGGAAGCTTTAGCCGGGGAGTTTGCGTCTCGTCGTGAGTTCGTGTGCTTCACCTACCTCTGCGGACGCGCCCGTGTTACTCTCAGGCAGTATGACATTATGCGAGAGGCCTAGACCTCGTTCGACCCTGAGAAAAAGTGGCCGTCGCGGTGGCGACTACAGCAGCTTCGAAATCACATGCTGAAGTCTGCTGCTCCGATGCGAAAAGAGAGAACGAGGCGCCAGCATGCTTCAGGCAAGGGAAAAGCCCAGAAAAAGCTACCTGATGTATTTGTGGCATGCCTGACATTCTTTGAACACGTCAAGAGGGACTTCCGGGATCCTGTGACGGCCTTTCTGTTTCACAGCGACGGTGACGCGCGCATTGAAACAGTTGAGCGTCCCGCAGAGTTCCATCAAACAGTAGCTGCCATGGACCCCGCTCGCTACAATTTCAAGAAGACTTTTGTGTTCAACCGATACCGTTTTGTCCTTGAATGCATCGTAGAGATCTTCTTGAATAGCCAGACCAAGGTGAAGGCCAAGTTGAAGAGCATCGCAATAGCTACAAATGGAGAAGTCACGATGTCACCGGCAACGTATGCCCATTCTCACGCACTTCGAGTTGGTGACCTGCTCACGCGTTTTGATGTCCTTCCAGGCCTCCTTCCTCCGGAGCCCTGGAGTTCATGAGTCTCAAACCAGCGCACAGTCATGCTCAGGATGAGAAGAGCCGGTGAAGAGTTTATTATCAACGTGTGGAGCGCACCCGGGCGCGAGAAAGACTCATGGACGGCTCTGACTGCTCCAATTCCCATTGAGCTTGCTAAAGAGGCTCCGCCCGCTACCGATAACCTCCCCGAAAACGACCCTTTCACTATCTCCGTGTCACTATACGGTGACGCGTTCAGTGTCTACAAGCAAATACGTGGGAGCTTGGAGGGATTCTACGAAGCGCACATGTCCCTGGCCCTTGCTGATCGTTCGTTTTCCGGTCGGCCTCTCTTCTATATTCCACCGGAAGCTTGCCCAGAACCGTTGATTGCTCGCATCGTCGACGAAATCATCAAACTGAGTAAGGATGGCTTGGTTGTCTACGACGCCTTCAAGAAAGAGTAAATTGTGGTTCGAGCGTACTTGTCTCGTGCGGTATTGGATTCCCCGATGGCTGCAAAATTCTCGAACTCTATCGGACCGAGTGGCACCGAGCACTGCACAAGCTGAGAAATTGTTTATCCAAATACCACAAGCCGCAGGAAGGAGCGCGCCTTGAGCAGCACCGAGTCATTGGACGTCCAGGACACGAGATATTCCAGAGTTCAGGAGCCCACGCATGCGATCATGTCAGCCGTTGAAGGATCAGTGGATCAATCAGCAGACTCCTTGAGGGAGGCCGTCCTGTTGAATGGCGTGACAGACAGAGTTGGAAGCCAGTTGATGCGGTTACATGAAACCCGGGGTCCCGGAAGTGTTGATATACACGAACACATCATCGTTGCTCCCTCAGACCGATTTTACTACAACCTGGGGTCCCATCTCTTAATGGAATCGTACGATGCACTCTCTGTACAGCAGTGAGACAATTTCACGAAAGAAATGCGTCGCAGTGCAAAGCATGTACCCACAAATACTATCCTTTCTACGTTCGAGCCTGAGAAGATGGGTGGAACGACGTTGTCAATGTCGGACTACGCGGTGCTGATCACGGTGAGTCCCACAGTTCTACAGGACCTCGTACACACGAACACGACGTCTCCGCATGCAGTTGCTGCCCTCGGTGCTCTGAAATCCCTGCGACAGTTCGCTGCTGCCATGCTGTATCGTCCAACGATTTCACTTGACGGAGAGTCAACCATGAGGGAGCGGCCAACCGTTGGTGACCTTCAGCGGCTGGGTGAGGGTCTCATGATTCAGCTGTGTCTACTGCTACCATTTGACGGCGAGTGGGAGCGAGCATCTGTTCATCGCGTGTTGGAGCTGCTCTATCGTTCTCTTCCTCTAACGCAGCTTGGGTCTGCAATATGCGAGCTCATATTAGAGAAGTTTCACGAACGAGCCAAGCGCGAAGTGGAACAGAGCACCAACAGAAACTCTGCTAAGTACGCTATGCAGCAATGGCGTGAAATAGAGACCTTGTCAAGGGCCCTGTCCACGCCTGCGGCCCACAGAATTCCTCCTTCATGGCTGCTCGGAAAAAACGGACAGCCTTTGAAATACGTTGTGTTCCACCAGCTTTCTCCTCAAAAGCGCTACACAGCTGCTACATTGAACAAGTGGTGCCTAGGACAGCGCTGCACGCGGTTTCGGCCACAACAGAGGAGTTCTCACAATCTCACGCACCCAACGCGGCGGTCAAGTTCTGGTGGAAGGCCCGGCACCCGCAGTGGGCCCTCACAATACGCGAAGGTTCCACTATGTCAACATCTTGCAGGGCGGAGATTTGCACGAGATTATCCGGCTCCTCTTCAGTCGACGGCGAAGCCGTACACTTCGTCCGGGTTCAAACGATCGGGACAATCGATGGCGATGTATACCTTTCCTTTCTTGCTTGGAGAGAGTCAGAGACGGAGCCTTCCGTCTTGGGGCAGCCTGTAGTAGGCAGACGTGATGCTGCGGCCGGCTTCACTCTCGTACGAGCCGAAAGGGTCAGGAGGATGGCGTTTGTACTGCCATGCGGGAACAAAGACTTCATGTTTAGTAAGAGGTCAGGCTTCAATATGAAGGGGGGTTGAGCGTGCAGATGCGGCTGGAGTAGTTAGCCGGCTTGTTTTGCTGTAGATTTTAAAACAATGAGAGCCTATATGACGTCGTGGCCATCACGTTAAGCGCGGGCACGACAGCCAACAACGAACGGCAAACTACATTTCGTCACTTGAAAAGAAGCAGAATAGCACCAAATACTCACATGCAGTCACGCAGCTCACTCATGCCCTTCCTCCACTGCCGTTGCCACCAATCAATTTGAGCTTCTTGATCAGCAAGTACGTGCGGCCGTTGGAAAGCCGCTGTACAACCAGAGGAGCTTGACACCAGAGAAGACCAGGTTCCCCGTCATGCTGTGCCGCTTGGTAGTGGGACTCGTCGTACTTTGACGGCGCGCAGCGTCATCGGCAGATTGGGGCCCGCGGTCCCGCTCCCGCTTCCAGCTGCTCAATGCACGTCGGGCACAAACCGACAGAGAGCCAGGTGACAATCCCACAGTGTGGGAACGCAGCACAGGCCCCTGAGAATTCTGTGCCCGCGCCCTCCTTCTACTCACGGAGCGCAAAGGGCTCTCCTGATGGTTTGATGGCATTTTTGACGATAAATCGTCGCACAAGCTGAGGAGGCTGGTCAAAGTCCACCGCCGACGGCTTCTTGCCACTCCAGGCTGATTTCAGTTCCGACTTCTGTCGGCTCCAGGGCCTCATAGGCAATGGCTTCGACGAACCACAATTTCCCATAGGCCAGCCTCAAGGCACTGCGCACCAGCAGCTTCTCAACAGGAAAAAGCATCCTACGCTTTCCAAGCCAGTGCATGGCGTGCTGAATCGCATGCACAAGCCAGCCTGTGCACGCGAGGTTCTCGGCCGAGGCCACATTAACCCCCGCGTCAAACACGATGTGACGGACCCCGTAGCCTGTCACGACAAAGTCCCCAGGCTCCATTTTGTGGACACCCACACGGATACCATGGGCGAGTAAAAAAGAGGCACGCCATAAACTAGCCATGAGCCCCAGGACCTGCCGCACATCCCCTCCTGCGGCTGCGAGAACGACTGGGGATGCAGAAACGCGTGTTCTCAGCCGATTCTGCCATCCCTCGCCCTGACAGAGAGCTTGAACGACTAGACTCACTTCTCGGGACCGCCGCCCCGGTGGGGCGGGACCGAGTGGAGTGCAAAGGAACTGGTCTGCCGGGTTGGCGAAAACGCGTATTCTCAGCAGAAGAAGCCGTCCTTCGCCCTTACGGAAGACAAAAACGAGGAGACTCACGTCTCGGGACCGCCGCGCCGGTGGGGCGGGCCCGAGCGGAGTGCAAAGGCAATGGTCTGCCGGGTTGGCGACAACGCGTGTGCCTAGCGGAAGAGGCCGTCTCTCGCCCTGACGGAGGGCAAAAACAACGACACTCACGTATCGGGACCGCCGCACCGGTCGGGCGGGCCCGAGTGGCTTGTAGCTACAAACTTCAGCCATGGATGCGAATACGCGTGTCCCCAGCCGATCCAGCTGTCCCTCCACCCGACAGAGGGCGAGAACGACCAGACTCAATTTTCGGGACCGCCGCGCCGGTGGGGCGGGCCCGAGTGCAGCGCCAAGGCTATGGTCTGCCGAGTTGGTGGAAACGAGTGTCTCCAGCGGATTCAGCCATCTCTTGCCCTGACAGAAAGCGGGGACGACGAGACCTCCTTCTTGGGACCGCCGCGCCGGTGGGGCGGGCCCAAGTGGATTGTAGCGACAAGCAGCAGCCGGTGATTCGAAAACGCGTGTCATCAGCCGATCCAGCCGTCTTTGCCCCTGACAAAGGGCGAGAACTACCAGAATCACTTCTCGGGACCGCCGCACCGGTGCGGCGGGCCCGAGTGGAGCGCAAAGGCAATGGTCTGCCGAGTTGGTGAAAACGCGTGTGCCCAGCGGAAGAAGCCGTCTTTCGCAGTGACAGAGAACACGGACGACAAAATTCACTTCTCGGGACCGCCGCACCGGTGGGGCGGGCCGAGGTGGAGAGCAGAGGCAGTGGTCTGCCGGGTTGGCGAAATCGCGTGTCCCCAGCGGATCCAGCCATCTCTTGCCCTTAGAGAGGGCAAGAACTACGAGACTCACTTCTCGGGACCGCCACGCCGGTGGGGCGGGCCCGAGTGGATGGTAGCGACTTGCGTCAGCCGAGGATGCAAAAACGCGTGTCCCCAGCTGATCCAGCCGTCCCTCGCCCTGACAGAGGGCGAGGACGCCCAGAATAACTTCTCGGGACCGCTGCACCGGTGAAGCCGGCACGAGTGGAGCGCAAAGGCAATGATCTGCGGAGTTAGCGAAAACGCGTGTCCCCGGCGTATTCAGCCACCCCTTGCCCTGACAAAAAGTGGGGACGATGAGACTCACTTCTCGGGACCGCCGCGCCGGTGGGGCGGGCCCGAGTGGATTCTAGCGACTAGCGTCAGCCAGGGATGCTAAAACGCAGGTCCCCAGTTGATCCAGACGAACCTCGCCCTGACAGAGGGCGAGGACGTCGAGACTCACTTCTCGGGACCGCCTCGCCAGTGGGGCGGGCCCAAGTTGAGCGCAAACACAATGGATTGCCGGGTTGGCGAAAACGCGTGTCCCCTGCGGATTCAGCCATCCCTTGCCCTGACAGAAAGCGGGGACGACGAGACTTCTTTTTTGGGACTGCCGCGCCGGTGAGGCGGGCCCAAATGGAGGGTGGCGACCTGCGTCAGCCGGGGACGCAAACACGCGTCTCTCCAGCCGATCCAGCCGTCGCTTCCCCTGACAGAGGGCAAGGACGACCAGATGCACTTTTCGGGACCGCCGCGCCGGTGGGGCGGGCCAGGAAGCAGCGCCAAGGCAATGGTCTGCCGGGCTGGCGAAAACGCCTGTCCCCGCAGGAACCAGCCATCTGTCGCCCTGACAGAAGGCACGAACGACGAGACTCACTTCTCCGGCCCGCCGCGCCGGAGGGGTGGGCCCAAGTGGAGGGTAGCGACTTGCGTCAGCCGGTGATTCAAAAACGCGTGTCATCAGCCAATCCAGCCGTCCGTTTCCCTGACAGAGGGCCAGAACGACCAGACTCACCTCTTGGGACCGCCGCGACGGTGGGGCGGGCCCGAGTGGAGCGCAAAGGCAGTGTTCTGCCGGGTTGGCGAAAACGCGTGTCCCCGGCGAATCCAGCCATCCCTCGCCCTGACGGAAGACAAAAACGACGAGACACACGTCTCGGGCCCGCCGCGCCGGTGGGGCGGGCCCGAGTGGATTGTAGCAACCAGCGTCAGCCAGGGATGCGAAAGCGCAGGTCCCAATCCGATTCAGCCGTCCGTCGCCCTGGCAGAGGGCGAGGACGCCCAGAATCACTTCTTGGGACCGCCGCGCCGGTAAGGCGGGCCCTAGTGGAGCGCAAAGGCAATGGTCTGCCGGGTTGGCGAAAACGCGTGTCTTCAGCGGATCCAGCCATCCCTTGCCCTGATAAAGGGCAATTACGACGAGACTCACTTCTCTGGACCGCCGCGCTGGTGGGGTGGGCCCGAGTGGAGCGTACCGTCGAGCATGGGCCGGGGATGCGAAAACGCGTGTGCACAGCCGATACAGCCGTCTATTCTTCTGACAGAAGGCGTCGACGACCACACTCACTTCTCGGGACCGCCGCGCCGGCGGGACGGGCCGGAGTGGAGGGTAGCGACAAGCATCAGCCGGAGATGCAAAAACGCGTGGCCGCGGCGGATCAAGCCGTCTCTCGCCCTGCCAGAAAGCGGGGACGACGAGACTCAATTTTCGTGACCGCTGCGCCGGTGGGGCGGGCCCGAGAGGAGCGCATAGGCAATGGTCTGCCGGGTTGGCAAAAGCGCGTGTCCCCGGCGGATTCAGCCATCTCTTGCCATGACAGAAAGCGGAGACGACGAGACTCACTTCTCGGGCCCGCCGCGCCGGTGGGGCGGGCCCGAGTGGAGCGCAAAAGCAATGGTTTGCCGGGCTGGAGAAAACGCGCGTCCCCTGCGGATTCAGACGTCCCTCGCCCTGACAGCGGGCAAGAACTGCGAGACACTCTACTTGGGACCGCGGCGACGTTGGAGCGGGCCCGCGTGGAGGGTAGCGACTAGTGTCAGCCGGGGATGCGAAAACGCGTGTCCCCAGTAAATCCAGCCGTCCCTCCCCTTTACAGAGGGCGAGAACGACCAGACTCACTTCTCGGGACCGCCTCGCCGATGGAGCGGACCCCAGTGGAGCGCAAAGACGATGATCTGCCTGGGACGTGGAAAAGCGAGTACCAGGCGGATCTGGCCGTCACTTGCCCAGATCGAGGGCGAGGACGACGAGAAGCCACATCCGTGTCCGCCGCACTGGTGGGGCGGACACGGGAAGAATAATCACAGGCGTGTGTCTGCGAGCGCGTGACACAAAGTCAGGCGTTTCGACAGTAGGGCCGTCCCTTACGGGTGTATCATGGAACCGAGACTCAACCGCGACCTGAGCCCCAACAGACAAAAAAGCAAACAGGGCAGAGTGGGGTAAAGAGGGTTGGTGTCGGGTGATCGGTATGAAAGAAGAGCAGGCAACAGATGGGAGTGTGAAGTGCGATCTGCTTCCGCCATGCGCGTGGTCGCACATGGAGGTCGGAAAGCAAGACGGGGCGAGTACGGTCACCGCGGTGCGGAAAGGGCGTCGCGCGGTTCGTCGGACGTGGGTGCAGGTGCGTCTTGCTACGGTGGGGAGGTGCGGTGACTGTGTTCAGAGCATCTGCCACCACCCTGACGTGCTCACTAACGGTGACCGCCCCAGGCGTCCCCGCACGACGCCCTGCCGTGTAGTCCCCGTGTGGCGCGATCTGGACGGGTGGCCAGAGACGCTGAACCCGGCGGGGAGGGCGCGACAAGCTGAAAGAAGATCACTCGTCTGGAGAAACCGAGCGAGCCGGATAATCGATATATCTCCGATCAATTGCAAAAATGTAGAGAACTCATGTTCTTAGAAGTCGACCATCAATGGCGTCGTAAAGTGAGATCGGCCAAGCAATCTGAGATTGTTCCAAAGACATGCTCTCCGTCCCCTCTCATCGGTGAGTCTTCCTGACCACGACGCTGGCCGGGATCGCCGCCCGTGTGCGGCACTATCTGTAATGATCTGCGAGAAAGTGTGGGTTATGGAAAATACTGTTGAGCCGTGCTCTCGTCAGCGTCACAGCCGGTCATTTAAAACTGGTCTTTCTCCGCTTCCATATTTGGCATATGCCCTCGCGTTGTGATCATGGCTCGGGAGATCAACGGTCGTGCACACGATGGAAATGACCTTGTGCCAGGCGTGCTTGCGATCCGACCTCGACTCACATCGATAGCAGACTGCCCTGGTTGACATTGGCCTCGACGACGGTTTTCAGTGAACACTGTGCCTTGTGTTGCTGCCCAAGGCCCATCAGGCCGCGATAATGTCCAACAGTGACGTTGAAGACGCTGACGGCGCACCCGTCGGGTCTCCCGGGCCCTGTTCTCCTGCCGTCAATGCTGCCCTCTTCTTGAGCGTATGGAGCTCCCACGGGGTATGATACTTTGCTTCCGCGCCCTCACCTACGAGTTAACTTGATACAGGACCGTGCGAGCGTGGCTTGGTAGACTACACGTACGACGCTGCTGTCACAAACGTGTCGAACAGAACCGTAAGCTGACACGAAACTGGTTGCTTTTAGTGTATATTGTGTTGGGGTTGATTGTGCCGTTGGAGCTGCTGCTGCTTCAGGATGAGGTGGTTGGTAACTTTTCTCGCTACGATCAAGCCATGCTCAAAAAGGTTTGCAACGGATCCATGAGCCCTGGTATCAACGAGAGCGCGGTCGAATCGCCCGAACACGATTGTCTCTCATGGTTGACCCCGCCCGGACAGCTGGAAGGCCCGAACAGAGACTGTGCTCGCCCTCTTCGATGCGTCGTGAAGAAAGCCGTTGAGACGTGCGCGGGGAACATTGACTATGTTGCGAGTGGCTGGACGAGCAAGCGGCGCGTAGTGAAGGCAGCGTTGAGAAAGGGACTGCGTACTCGCTGCAACCGCAGGCGCACCTCTGCTGGACTGCTTGCGTATCGTACACTGGGAGTATACATGGACAATGATGTCAAGGAGGCCTCAATGGAGCGTGTCGTTATCAACACTTGTCTGCACAATGCGTCTGAAGCAGCGGAGCTGGCCGCGCTGGCCACTCCAGAAAGCGTCAGTTACCGCTTGAAGTTCAAGGACGGCGCCCGGGAGACGTAGCGAGCGCTTGATCCTAATGGGACTGCGACGTACATCATTTCTGGGCTGCTTCTTTTGGACGCTACTGAAGTGTAAGCCTCTGTTTGGGCTGGTGGAGCGGCCTGCTTGCAGAAGTACGTGGATGCTGTGGATTTTTCCAAATTCTTGCGTCCTGAGAGCACTGAGGCTCGCAAGAGCGTTGTTCGCTGCATGCGGGACGAGCTGAAGTATCTGGAGGCAGGTGATATTGATATCTCTGATGAGGAAGCGGACTAGATAGCACGCTCAATTGACGGTCAAGGTGACGCTTTACGAAGACTCGACGGCGAAAGCGTTGAGCAGCTGACGTCGGACATTCATGGCTTACATCATGCTCTTGGCTGCCCTCTGGCCCCGGCCGAGGGACGTTTCTTTCTACCCGCTGAAGTGGGCGCATTTATCACCTCCTCAGAGTGGCTGCTCTTTTTGTTTGTTTTCTTTGCTGTTTTTTCTGTGTTTATCCGTAAATTAATCTATAACAACCAGTCTTGCATCGCAGTGAGGGAGCATGCGCGCCATGAATCTCTGTGATAATCCTCAGTGCAGAACATGCAAAATTTGGCACGATTTTCTGCGACACTGTTTCGCAGTCGATCATGAAGGGAGGCCCCCAAACAGCACGATGGAAAGACCTCAGTCGGCTCAATGAAGCAGTCCACGGATAGTCTGGTTGGCAGCTCCTCAATCATGCCAAAAACTTATGTTCTGCTTTGCTGCAGCAGTTGACGTCAAGATGGTCTCTACGTCAATTTTGCGGCCCTGCTCCAGTGCTGTTCCGGAAAATGTTGTCCGTATGAGTTTGCTCTCTTTCCACGCGTCTGCTTGTGTTTCTAAATAAAGAGAAGAATGTACAATCGATGGACAAAATCGTTTGTCCACCCTACATTTGACGCTATTGCAGAGCCGGACTTGATGTATCTCGCGAAAATCACGCACTGGGAGGTCACTAGGGCACATTCTGGAGGTGAAGCGCCGTCTCAGTCTGCTACCCCCGGTTGGTATAAAATCGCCGCCCGCTGCAACCAGGCTGGCGAGAAAAAAAATGCGAGTCACCGGCACCATGGCACCTCGTCGCCGCATCTCCCTGACCCCCAACAAGTGTCAACCATTGAGGATATGGCGTCAACAACCAACATCAACGGCATCATTGCGAAGGCCATCGACGTCACGAAGAGCTGTTGCGTACGTCGCTAAGTTCGTTCGGGGCGGCGCTGTGGCGGCCAAGGAGGACCGTCGGGGTCGCCCCCCCCTCCTTTCCTGAGCTGTGGGAGGCGCTGTGCGAGGAGTGGGACGCCATTCCGGCCTCATTCTTTACCTCTCTCATCCAGTCGATTCCTCGCCGAGTGCAAGCTGTCGACGCCTCCAAGGGCTCCGGCACCAGGTATTGAGCTGAGGGAAGTCGAGGAGGGATAGCCAGTTGGATGGAGTGACCAAAAATATTTTCTTGCGTTGGAGACGGTCTTTTGTGGTGATGGGGGAAGAGGGGTGAAGAAGGTCTCGGCCAAGTCGGAGCCGCTGCCTGCGCCAACGGCCTACAGGGGATGGAGGATCGAGTGACAAACTAACATGTACCACGTGATAAGCCGTGATGAGGACCTTGAACGCTATTGTTTGACTTTGTGTCGCGTGCTGCGGGCGTCACCGCCTGGGCGGCCATCGACGTGTCGGGGGGGGGGGCCGTGGCGGACGTAGCACGCGGGCGTTGCCGAGGATGCTTCCGCCGACGGCGGCACCACGGACGCGTTGCTGCCCGCGCTCGCTGCCGCCGTGGCGGGCGGCGCGACGCCGGCGTTGCCTGCCGCCAGTGACCGCCTCGCCGCCCTGACCGCTGTCCGCGCTCGTCACCCCGACCCTGCCGCTGCCCACCGACGGCGCGACGTCACGACTGCCGCCGCCGCCGCCGCCACCGCCGTCGCCGCCGCTGTCGCCGTCGCCGCCGCTGCTAGCCCCGCCGGTGGCGGTGGCGGCCGCCCTGCACGTCGCCCCCAGCCGCGTTAAAGCCGCCAATGCCGCCGTTGAAGCGCCACTTTCTGCCGAATGCGGCGGGCGGTCCGGGGTGCATATGGTCGGGGGTCCGCCGGCGGCCGCCGCCGAGGCGGCGGCGCGGTGGCGCCGTGGCGGGCGCCCGCTTTGCCGCGCTCACGACCACGGCGATGGTGGCCCCCCTCCTCATCGCCGACGACGTGTCGACTCCCGTGCCGGGTTTCCCGCACCCGCTGCTTGGTGGGCGTGGCCGCCGCGGGCCCGCCGCCCGTCACCGTCGGCGGCGGTGGTGGCAAGGATGGTGGCGGGAACCCTCCCCCCCTCTTCCTCGTCCTTCCTGTCCCCGCCGCGTTCGTCGCTCTGCTGCCGCCCGCGGGGCCCCCCCCTTCTGACCCGCTCCTGGCCACGGCGGCACTCTCGACGCTCCTCACGATTGCCGTTGTTTACGTGGCGTGCGCGGCGCTCACGCCTGCCTTCCCCGCCGTCGCGGCGGTGCGCGTCCCACCCCTCCATGTCGCAGTCACGCCGGCGGTGGCTCTGCTGCGGGCGCTCGCCATCCACGATGGCGCCCTGTCAGTGGTGACGGAGGTCGGGCCGCGGCCGCGCCGCCGCTTGATGGGGCGTTTGAGCAAGCCGCCGACGGTAGGGTTGCTGGCGCCTGCCTCCTCCGCCTGGAAGAGGCCGCCGCCGTCTCCGAGGCGGGCCTCCTCGCTTCTGTCGTGCGGTTGTTGGAGTCGGCGGCGGGGGACCCCGCCGCGGCTGGCACGCCCTCCCTCCGCGTCCGCCTGGCGGGGTGCGCGGCGTTGCGCGCGGCGGCCCGACGGTCGGCCGGGGTGCAGGCGGCGGTGACCCGAGGGGGGGGTCCGAAGCGGCGGTGCTGTCGTTTGGGCGCGCGGCTCCGCAGCGGGGGGCCGACGCCTGAACGCGGCGCTGGCGGCGATGGACGTGCTGTCAATGGGGGAGGTCGACGCGGCGGCGCGGCGGCACCAGGGGCTGAGGTGGATAAAGTTGAGCTAGATATATCCGCACAGTATACTCGGATATATCCATATTCATGCCGTAGCTGCGTATTCTTAATGTACTCTGTCCATGCACCGACGATTATAATGTGCCTTAATAATTCTCTGAGGTCAGGATATAATGTAATCAGAGTGGAGATACTTTGCCTGAGTTTATCCGACTCCCGGAATCGGCTGTGCGCTACAACAACAGTCTGGGGCAGCCCTTGCGACGCCGCAGGCGAACAAGATGCCAATGTTGGCTACCAGATATGCGATAGGGGCTGGACCTTCGCAACTAAGAGAGA
>ENA-ORXT01003522-ORXT01003522.1-marine-metagenome-genome-assembly--contig:-NODE-3522-length-17138-cov-10.963425_pt1 | contig 17138 bp, 9 predicted proteins | sample MGYA00237868_ERZ511482 | MGnify/ENA metagenome assembly ERZ511482 | reverse complement strand
CTAAAGGGGAGTATAGTAGTTCTAGCTTCAAAATTAGTACTAATTTTGAAGCTAGAACTACTATACTCCCCTTTAGGGGTCGGGGGTTGATTGGAAGAAGATAGTCTCCTAAATTTAGCACTTTTGGACAAGTTTATGCAGACAGTGAAAGTAGTTGACAGTTTTAAACTTCAAATCCAATCTCAAATTCAAATTCAAAACATGACGTAACTAGACGTTTGGGCTAACGTCATGGTTTGAATTTGAATTTGAGATTGAATTTGAAGTTTAAAAGTGTCAACTGATTAGATAAACTTGTCCACTTTTGCTTATTAGATTTCAAATACCACCGTTTTGTTACACACTTGATTGAATTTGAATTTAAAATTACTCCATAGCAGCCTTCGCTCTCGATAAAAATCGAGTCGCCGTATTCGGTTCTAAGTTTTGAATTTCATATTGACCTCCATCCTCCATTTTAATAATGGCCTCCTTACTTTTTAAATTTCTTAAAATATCATTGAAACGCGTATTATCCGAAACTGCACCCATTATCCCATCTTTATAACTAAAGAAATAGAAATAGCCACTTGGTGATTTAATATACATATAGACCCGATCTTTTCCATTACTAGGCATTTTAAATTCCACATAGCATTCTACCATTTTATTGAGCATGACACCATTTACGCTGGCTAAGCCAGTTTTATCCTTACTCGTAACAAAAGATTGATAATCTGGGTCCCACTTCATAGGCATATCACTAAAGAAAAAAGTAGAATGTTTGTAGCCTTTAGGCATCTCAAGTGTACGCGTTTTCATTAGTTCAACAGTTTTTGCTAATCGGTTGGTATCTCTAATAAATTCCGCTAAAGCATTTTTATAAAAAGGTTCTTTGAGCGCATAAATAATATCCTTCGCATCAAAACTACTAGACTGAATATCGTTGATTAACATTTTTAAACAGGCATCTGGGATTTTAATGTCTATCCCTGCCATCATATTCGAGCTAACAAGTGGGTCTAATAAACTACTATCCTGTACATTAGGGAAAATAGTTTCAATTTTACCTGCTGCTTTCACTTTAACATAGTCTAGTTCAGAACAAATATTTAAGGAGCCTTCTCCTTTTACTTTTCCAGTCTTATTATTAAAGGTCAGTAAATTACCTCTTGCTTGATTATTGATGACTTTAGTAGAATCTCCAAAAATAAATTCATCCTTTTCTTCATCAAATTTAAACGCCCCTTTTACAGGTAACACCACGCGATCTTTTCTAAAGTATAAAGGCATGAAAATACGAGGATAAATACGTGTATTTTCTTTACTCACATAAAACCCTGTATGTAATTTATCGCCCGCATAATTTCTTGGAGTATCAAATCCAATCGTTAGGTCTTTTTTGTCTCCTTCACTATCAATAGTAAACCACTCAGGATTGCCCATTTTGGGCGCATCAAATTTTGCATATCCTTTAAATTGCAAATTTACATTGGAGGATTGAAGGGAAATATCTCCTCTAAACTGGGTCTTATGGTCCATGAAGAAAGTTTCTTCAGGAGTAATAGCTCCTTTGGCACGAGTTTCCGTCGCTTTTTCACTTCTTTTACCTTTTCCTACTCTAGTACCTACAATATCTGAGAGAAATATTTCTTGCGTATGTGGACCAATATTGTATTCATAATAGCCATCAGCAGTATAGCTTTTTCTACCTTTAACCACTACATTAGCCCTGTTAATAACATGGTTTTTATTGGCGGTGTCTGCTACGATTCTAGCATTTTCAAAAGGCTCCATAGCTCCTCCTGGTTTTACAAACACCAATTTGTCATCAGGGTAAATGAAGGCATCACAAGAGGCAATAAAAGAAACACCCCCTACATTTAATTTACTCTCTTTAATATCATAATAGGCTGTATTTCCAGAAAAAACTAAAGAGTCTTGATCTTTATGAATAGAAATAAAGTCTGCCATTTTAGAACCTGAAGCAAAAAGAATATTTTCTTCTTCTATATTCCATTCAAATTCTGTCATGGTAGTTACGTACTTATTGTAGGGTAGCGTAGTATAACTAGTATCTAAATTAGATTTGAATTTCCCTATTTGTCGATCAAAATCAAAAGAACCTTTTAAATTGTCTGTGGAAATAACAAAATCCTCTGTATCAATGGCACGTATCTCAAGCGCCATTGTATCAGACTGCGCAGAATAAGCACCGAATTTAAAATATTCAGACTTAACTCTTGCTGCTTCCCATTCTAATTGGCCACTTCCTCGTAAGCCTTCTGGTGTTAATACGGTAGTGCCTGTAAAAGCAAAATCTCCCTTTTGATAAATCTTAAATGGGTCGCCCGCTGTTCGGATTTCCAAACTATCGCTATAAGGTTTCCAAGAAATTTTAACATCTAAGCCTTCTAATTGCGGAATTTCTTTCGCTTTATTTTCTGTCAAATAAAATTTATCTGCACTGGCGGTCATTAAATTAGGCATAAAATTAAAATCCTCTGAATTAATTTCCGCACTTAAATAATTCAATTTTCCTTCCCCTGTAAAACCTGCATTATCTAATTTAATTTGTCCTTTATATGTTCCTTTTCCACCATAAATAGGATAGCCACCTGCTGGTGTTTCTGTGATAAATCCAAGAGATTTATCTTCTTGTAAGGTTAAGGTTTCTTCAAATTCAGGGAAGATGCCTGCGGACTTCATTTTGCCTTTAAATTTCATATCATCTCCACTTAAGTTATCCATGGAGTTCAAACTAAAATCCTTTAACTCAAAATTAAAATCTTCCTTGTTATACGTCGTATCTAAATGATTTGGATTGTCATAATAGACATAAGAAGTCGTTTGACTTTGAAAAGAAGGAAAAATATCTATATCTTCTTTTCCAGATTTGTTGGAGGGAGCATCTATCAATAGCACGCCAGATAAATTTTCTAATCGACTGCCAATCGCTAAAGGAACTGGGTCACCATTTTTATCTAATTGATCGGACTGTTCAAATAATTCCAACACAGCAATCGAATCCAAATTGATCATAAATTTATCATAATCAAAATGGAAATCTGTTCCTTTGAAAATCCCCAATGAGGCATATACTTTTCCTTCAAAGTCTATATCTCTATTCCCTTTCATTATGACACTATTGCTATCTGGTTGGGTGGCTACTTGTTGTTTCGCACTGAATTCAATAAACTTAATACCATTTATCTTTAAGTCGTTTGTTTTGGTATTTAGTTCAGCACTTGTTTTATTCGTTTCGGAAATAACTCTTAAATTGTCATAATCCACTTTATCTCTACTGGCGTCTGAATACAAAAATATCTTATCATAGACGCTTATCATTTCCTGCTCTTTGTCATATTGTATAAATCCGTTAGAGACCATATCGTAAAGCAAAGATTGGATATTATCTATCCGATAGTTTTTATTCAATCGCTTGGCATATAATTCAGCGTCAATATCGCGGGTGCCTTCCATCTCCGACAATACCTTCAAGGTCGTGATTGGATTAACAGTGGAGATCCCTTGTACCCTGCGATATTCTTTTGGCGAAAAATATTGTTTAGATTCGTAATAATTTCTTTGTTCAACCTCACTTCCTATAGCCTTCGCTTCTTGACTAATAACCAAAGAATCATTATCAAAATACCAAAGCATCTTTTCTGTATCAATATCTATCTGGTGGAAAGAGGAAGAAAAATTATTTCTATCATTACTCCGTTCGCCTCTAGTCAGTTCTAATACTCTCTTTTTTACATCAAAACGGAAATTTATAGAAGGATGATAAATAGAATCTTTGTCTATGTAAATCGATAGTTCAACTGCTCGACCATTGATGACCTCTCCTTTTTTTATCGTAAAGCTCTCCGCATTTCCATTAATCTTTAGCTGTCCTTCTTTATTTTTAATGAGCACCTGTGCATTTTGGGTATCTGTTCCTTTGCCCACCACATTGAGTCCTTCCAAGCCAAATTGCCCCAAAAACTGGATGCCTTCTCCGATGCCTTTAATTTCTATGATGCCTTGAGAAGAAGTAAAACGAGGAAAAGACTTATAAGAACCTGAAATTAATTTGTCTTCAAAAGTGCCAGTGATTGCTTCGTCTTTAAAGAAACTAGGTAAGTATAAAATAGCTTCGGGCACTTTATATAAAGTACTCGACATATCTATCTCATATTCTTTGAATTGTGCGTAATGCGTTCTATCCAATCCATGCCTTTCCCAACCCGCTCTGCCAGACTTTCCTTTCCATATATTTTCTAATGGATAAAAAACGCCACTGGTATTTTGTATTAACAAAGAATCTTCTTTACGAGTGGCCAATAGATTAAGTCCTTTAATAATTACCTGCGGTTTTTGTTCTATATAATCGAATTGAAGGCTATCTGTCATCGCCGTCCAGTTGGCGCCACTTTTAGAATATTTAAGGGCGTAATGTTGAAATAAATTACTAGAAAATTCAAAGAATTCCCCTACTGGTTTTAATTTCCTACTTTTTACATCTTTAAGCATTCCATTAATGACTTTGTGCCATTCTATGAAGCGTCTTTTACTGCCTGCCATATTTTTAATGTGGCTAAGGCCTATTAAATAATTTTTAAAATAAGGACTTGCAGACATTTTTAGTTGTAACATGCGATTGCAAGTTGCAATAATGGTATCCTGTTCTTCTGCACTAAACCCTGCTTGAAACTGTTTACCAAATTCTTCTACCGTTTCCTCCATACTCTTCTTCTTACTAGCAGTCATATAATCTTCCAATTGGCTAAAAAATTCTAACTTATTGGTCGAAAATTCTGTTATCTTTTGGCTCTGCCCAATTTGGATGCCCAAAAGGACTAAAATAAAAGTGGTGAAAATTCTTGAACTCATTAATCTTTTATTTGTTATTTGATGCCGATTTTTCGGCTGGACTGTGTGATGTTCTTGATTTACTTATTTTAACTCCAAAATTGTTAAATTATTCTTTCCTTCTTGCCTATTAGGAACGGTGGATGGAATAGATTTTTTAGAGCGAGCAAATTTGATTTGTTTTTTTAAAAAAACAAATCAAATTTGCTCGCTCTAAAAATCCTATCAGCCAAATATACTTTTTACCTACTAAGTAACGATGAAAAAATATTTAGTCGTTTTTGAAATGGGCTTTTTTCTAATGGGTTGAAAACCTATGAGAAAAAAGGTCAATTCAAAAACAAAAAGACTAAATATTTTTTAATCAATACTAATAGACTTGTTTCTAAACAAGAAAAAACTAGAGTACCAAAGTAGAATTAATAGCTATAATCTTAAAGATAACACACTTGGTGTTAACATAATTAACGATAAATTTTTGATGGAGTTGTATGATTTGGCTAGCTTACTATTGAGGATGGAGGGATTGTACACTAAATGCAAGGCAATAGACAAAACTACTTTAATGTTTTATTGCTATATGGTTATATTGCTTTATTGTTAGACGCTGGCAATCGGCAATCTAACCATATAGCAATATAACAATAAAATCATATAACAATTCTGTTAGCCTTGTTTCTGTAACTTCATACATAGCCACTCACCCTTAGCGTGTATATCTAGTACAACGAAACCAGCTTTTTTGATGTGAGCGGTAACAAGGGTTTCATCTGTTTGAAGAATGCCAGATATTAAGGTAATTCCATTAAGATTTAGCTTAGAAAATAATCTGGGAAGGGTAGCTATTATTACACTTCTGTTAATATTAGCTAAAATTACATCGAAATCATTATCATTTATCTTATCTAGTTCTCCCAGTAGGGTACGAATGTTTTCAGATTGGTTTTTTTCTATGTTTTCTAGAGTATTTTCATAAGATAAAGGGTCAAAATCTATTGCTTGTACGGTGTCCGCATCCAACTTAGTAGCTAAAATTGCCAAAATACCGGTGCCACATCCATAATCTAAAACCTTTTTATTAGCAAAAGGAATCTTTTCCATAGCAGACATCATCATAAAAGTTGTTTCATGATGACCTGTGCCAAACGCCATTTTAGGCTGAATAATTATTTCGTGCTTTACATCCGTATGGGCGGGATGAAAATCTGCTCGAATGCCGCAAAAATTATCGATTTTAATGGGCTGAAATCTGGACTCCCACAAGGCATTCCAATTTTGATTAGGAATTACCTTTAATTTATAGGTGAATTCTAGTTCAACAGCTAATTCTTTTAAAATATGTTCGTCAAAATTCGCTTCTTGTTGATAAGTTTTAAGGCCAAATTTATCTTGTTCAAATCCTTCATAACCATTGGCATCTAAAAGAGCTATAATAACATCCTGTTCTTTTTCAGGTGCAGTTATACATATTTTATAGTAATTCATATCTTTTCAATCGGCTAAATTGTTTGAGTGGCTTATACCTTAAAATTGTTTAAGCGTATTTAGATTCAAGTACAAACTTGAGTACTCAATGATGAATGAGAAATGATGAATACCGAATAAGAAATAAAACTTGCTATATAACGTCTAATAAATTCATCATTCATCATTTCTCATTCATCATTGAGTACTTACTAATCAATTTTGTAATTTAATGGTTGTCAACGTTTAGCGTGAATAATCAATAATCAATAATTAAACCACTAGTCTATCTCTTCATTGTCTTTATTTCTATTTTTCCAAGCTGCTCTCCGAGCCTTCTTTTCCTCTGCTGCTCTTAATTGTTCTTCTCTATATAATTCGTCTGAACGATTATACGCTTTAATAATTTCTTTCACCAAACGGTGTCTAACCACATCCTCTGCGGTTAAATGAACAATACCAATTCCCTCTAAAGGTGTTAGCAAATCAATGGCTCGATAAAGACCAGACTTTTGACTATGTGGCAAATCTATTTGTGATAAATCTCCAGTAACAATACATCTAGCGCTAGGACCAATACGCGTTAAGAACATCTTTATCTGCACACTAGTTGTATTTTGCGCTTCATCCAAAATAATGAAAGCATTGTCTAACGTTCGGCCCCTCATAAATGCCAATGGGGCTACCTCAATGACACGAGTGGCAATAAAATGTTCTAGTTTTTCAGGCGGCAACATATCATCCAAGGCATCATATAGTGGCCGTAAATAGGGATCTACTTTATCTTTTAAATCCCCAGGTAGGAAACCTAAATTTTCTCCAGCTTCTACAGCAGGTCGGGTCAGAATAATTTTTTTGACTAATTTATTCTTTAATGCCTTTACTGCCAAAGCAACAGCGGTGTAGGTTTTTCCTGTACCTGCAGGCCCGATTGCAAAAACCAAATCATTTGATTCTGACGTTTCAACTAGTTTTGCTTGATTGCGAGTACGTGCTTTAATCGGTTTGCCATTTCGACCATGTACGATCGTACTATTGGATGGGCCAGTACTAAGTTTAACTTCGTAAGGATGTTCTCCATTTAGTAAGTCTTCTACCGTATGGGCAGTTAACTCTTTGTGTTCTCGGAGCATCCTTACCATCATTTCTAACTTAGACTTGACTTTTTGTGTAAACTTTTTTTCTCCAGTGATTTTTACATTATTTCCTCTTGAGGTAATGGTTGTATCAGGGAAAGCTTTTCTAATTAAATTTAATTTAGAATTTTTTTCTCCATATAATTCCACTAAATCAACGCCGTCTATGGTAAGAATAATTTCGCTCAATATGTGGTGGTTATTAGTTGATGGCTGTAAGGTCTATTACCTCAGAGAGCCAAATAAAAAAAATTTTGTAATTGTAATTGTAATTGTAATTGGCTTGGTTGTCTATTTATAAAACTACAGCCGAACCTTAATACGAACACGAAAAGTGCAATTTGCGTTCCAAGTAAACAAGCTTATTTATTTGTTTAGAATACTTCTCTTTAGAGATAGCAGTAGACTGGATAGGTTCTTTAGAGAGAGTGAATTTGATTGGTTTTTTTAAAAAAACCAATCAAATTCACTCCCTCTAAAGAACCTATCTGCCAAATATACTTTTTACCTGCTCTTTTAGAGAGAAAAAAACTAGCCTTTCTGAGCATCTTAATATAGAACTAAGTAAACAAATAAACGGATAAACAAATAAACAATTCTACTTATATTCCTAATTTTTGAGCAATATAATAATTTACTTTATTATAAATACGTTTATACCGTAATTTATATTTTCTATATAAAATAGAATTGTAAGAAGGATCTTTTGGTTCTTTAATGAAACCATTTTCCTGCATCCAATCATCATCGTATATTTTCCCAAGATAGCGGCTACCATGATCTGGGAATAATACAACGACTAAATCCGTTTCTTTCAACTCCCGTTTTAGCTTATACACGGCTTGTAGGGCAGCTCCAGAAGAATAGCCAACAAATAAGCCATCTTTAGCAGCTAAAGCTCTTGCTCTTTTCGCACTATCCCTATCGTGTACTTTGATCATTTTATCAATTATATCAAAGTTAACACAGCCAGGAATAATCGTTTTTCCCAAACCTTCTACTTTATAGGGATAAATTTCTTCTTTATCAAATTCTTTCGTCTCCCAATATCTCTTCAATACAGAACCATAGGCATCCACACCAATGATTTTAATATTTGGATTCTGAGATTTTAAATATTCAGCAGTGCCTGAAATGGTGCCACCCGTACCTACACAACAAACATAGTGAGTAATTCTTCCTTGGGTTTGTTCCCAAATTTCTGGACCTGTTGAATGAAAATGTGCTTCTCTATTCGCCAAATCAAAGTTTTGATTAAGATAATAGGAGTTGGGGATTTCCTTATGCAGTTGCTTCGCCATCGAATAATAAGAATCGGGATCCTCTGGTTTAGCATCTTTCGGGCAAATAATTACTTCTGCCCCCATTGATTGCAGTAGGCGTAATTTTTCATCCGAGGTTTTGCTCGTTACTGTAAGAACGCACTTATAGCCTTTTAATAAACAAACCATTGCCAAACTGAATCCTGTATTGCCACTTGTTGCTTCAATAATAGTAGCTCCTGGCTTAATTTTCCCTGCTTTTTCGGCTTTTTCAACCATATATAATGCGACCCTATCTTTTGCGGAATGACCGGGATTATAGGCTTCTACTTTGCCATAAACCACTGCCTTGATAGAACCAGTTGTCTGTCTAAGTTTTATTAGAGGAGTATTCCCAATAGAATCTAACACACTATTATAAACTCTTGGTGCAGTAGTTTTGGTACTAAACGTCATATTTTTGTTTTTCTGTGAGCTAACTTAAGCCTCAAATTGCCCATAATTATAAATAGAATGTAGCTTATACGCAACTTTCACCTAATAAAAGTAAAGAGATAGCTAATATATCAATTAATGTCCAGTAGTTTAATTAGGGATTAACTTACGATAATTCAAACTAATTTTGCTGCAAAAATAGAAAATATTAGTTATTCTATATTCTTTGGAACGAAGGAAAAAATAAAATGATCATTTGTTTTAGCACTTTACATCTATCGTAAGGACTCAATGTGTAAATGAAGGAATGTGAAAATGATTAAATAGAGTCGTTCATCTAGGAAAATAGATCGCTTTACTAGAAATCTGCAACTCTATATTACTCATCTTATTATTGAGTATTTATCACCTACCTATTTATAGTTAGGTACTTAATTGGTCCAACCCTTAAAATATTTGAGAATTTTTAATAAATTTATTAATAAAAATCTACCTTTGAGTGTTGTTGTTTTCACAGTTCTTTTTACTAAAGTAGGAGCTTTTATGACAATTTTAAAAATACAAGGTCACTATGTAGTACCTGAAAAGGCTACTATCAAACATTATATTTGATTATATGTTTATAATAAAAACAAGATTGTTACTTGTCAAATCAAGAGAGGTGCTTTTATTGCTACAAACAACTAAACAGGGTGGAAAATATACCTTGGTGGGTGGAAGAGTGGAACAAGATGAGTATGCAAGGGAAGCATTAGTTCGAGAATGTTTTGAAGAAATAGGTATCAATCTATTGGTGAAAAATCTAAATTTAGTACACGTTTTGCATAAAAAGAAGCAGGGCGAAAATACTTTAACACTTTATTTTACGACGACTACTTGGACTGGTGCTTTGCAAAATAAAGAACCCCAAAAATTTAAAGGGGTCGATTGGTTTCCAATTAATAATTTACCTCCCAATATCTCTCCTACAAGTCGGTATGTTATAAAAAAAATATTAACTGGAAAGTCTTATTCAGAATTTAATAGAACAGATACTAAGAATGGAATAGGAAAAAATACAAATTTATCGTCAAAAAAAGGAGAAAAGAAGCAGTTCCGATAGTCTTTTTACAAAAAGTGTTTTCTAAATTTACTATCGGAGCCCTTCCTTAAAATCAACATCGGTTGTGGGACGTCATATAGAAGTAAAACAACAAATTCCATATTAAGTAACGATGAAAGAATAAATAGGTCGTTTTTAAAATGGGTTGAAAACCTATGAAAAAAAGACTCAATTTCAAAACAAAATGACCTATTTATTTTTTAATCAATATTAAGTGGAGTAGCAAAATTATTTTTTGTTTAATTTTTTATTAAAACACTGATACACAGTTTATTAAACAAATAAACATTTTGAACAAATAAACAACTCTACATTAGTGTACTTTATTCGGATTATGTACAACACACAAATCGACTCTTTTTAGGCGAGCTAAAAATTGCGAATAAAGAATTTAAGCGTAAACGCCAGTGAACAGTTAAAATAAAGGAGGTTGTGCTATGACAGCACAGCCCTCCTATTATTACTATAACTTTTTATCCACAATCAGTTTTGAGACTATTAAAACCTTATTCTATTTTGTATTTGCTACTGTTAAACCGCCTTATATTTAGACGCTTTAAGAAGCTACAATCTTGACTTAGAATAAGAACTATTGTCTATAGGTTGAAAAAAGGGGAAATTACTATTAAACTTGTGTTTAGCGTTAAGGCTATCTATCTCTTATTATATATTGTAATAATGAAAATTATCCATTAGTCTGGATAAAGTCAATAGATGTCAATATGCTAAATGTGATGAAATGTATATTTTCGTTTTAGGATTAAAACGATAATTAATGCTCTCTAAGAAGTGTCGGTAACTCTTTTATTCGATAAAATTTAATGAATGGGTCACGAACTGAATACAATTTGGATTATTTTTTTAGAAGTTTCAGTTAATTTTTTTAATAATTGTGACAGGCATTGTTTTATTTTTTTTCAAATAAAGAAATTTTTTTTATTGTTTGTTATTTAATGATATGTCTTTGATATTAATTATTAATTAGTTATTGATTTTATTTTTGAAGATATGTGTTTTATGTCCCTATTTTAATCTTAATTTCCTTTTTTATCATAACTGATATTTTTTTTAGTTTCTGCATTATTAATGCTACTGTTGCCTTAAAATTCGATTTTATTGTTACTTTTGCGGAATAAAATCCCCTTTTAGTATCTCAATTTAAGTATATCAAATAAAATATAATCCTTCCCTAACATACTCTTAATATTAAACTAACATCATCTATATATTTTTGAGTTGTTTTTGTATTAGAGCGAAATAAATGTAAATAATTTGGATACTTTCTTTTAAATTTTTTCTAGATTAAACCATAATAAGATTTAATTCTAGTAAGTCACATCTCTTTTCGTATCCTTTTCATAACAACTTATCGCTATATTCAATGCTTATTAGTCATGTAATTTGACGTATTTTTTAACAAACTCTTATCTAATTGATGAAAAATTTTTTACTCTTACTAGTTACCCTGTTTTTTAGCGGGAGTGCTATCGCACAAAGCTCTATTTCAGGAAGAGTATTAGACGTAGATACTAATGAGCCTTTGATTGGGGCTTCAGTGCTACTTCTCGGTACTTCTACAGGTACAGTTACAGATATTGATGGAAACTTTAGTATGCAAACAGATAAAAATGAAGGGGTTTTAGAATTGGCTTACACAGGTTTTGCTACTCAATCTGTAGCTTTTGCTGGAGATACAAATTTTGGAGATATTATTATGTCTTTCGATGCGCAAGGTTTAAGTGAAGTAGTCGTGACAGGAGTTATGGATATTGTTCGAGATAGACGCACACCTGTTGCTGTTTCTACGATTACTACAGCAGAGATTCAAGCAAAAGGTGGAAATGTTGAATTTCCAGAATTAATGAAATCTACGCCTTCCATTTATGTGGCTGGACAGGCAGGTGGCTATGGTGATTCTGAAGTTTTTACTAGAGGATTTGATCAAACAAATACAGCATTTTTGTTGAATGGTCAGCCTATTAATGGTATGGAAGATGGTAAAATGTATTGGTCGAATTGGTCTGGTATGACAGATGTTGCCAATGCCGTACAGATACAAAGAGGATTGGGTTCCTCTAAACTAGCGATTTCTTCAGTTGGTGGTACTGTAAATATTATCATGAAGTCTACTGAGCAAAACGAAGGAGGTTCTTTCCAGTATTTGAGAGGGAATGACAACTACAACAAAATGACGGCTTCCTACAATACAGGTTTAATAAATGGTAAGTTTGGTGCAACGGTATTATTCACGCACTGGCAAGGAGATGGCTGGGCAGAAGGTACCCGAGGTCAAGGACAAAACTATTTTATTTCTATGGGCTACAAAGCAAACTCTAGGAGTAGTTTTAACTTTTTATTGACAGGCGCACCTCAGTACCATGATCAAAACTTTAATAAAAGAATTTCTGATCATTTCCAAGGTGGCGATTTCAATATCAGGTTTAATAGTAATTTTGGTACGCTGAGAGGAGAATATCTTTCTTTGAGAAGAAACTATTACCATAAGCCAGTTGCTAACTTTAACTGGGAATATAAATTAACGGAGAACTCTTCTCTTTCTACTGTCCTTTATGGTTCTTGGGGCCGTGGTGGTGGTTCAGGTGATATAGGAAACAGAGATAATCGTTTCTTTACCTCAGAGGGTTACATTGATTGGGATAGAGTAGAAGCAGCTAATATTGCGGCGGCAGGAGATGCAGAATGGGTGATCAGAAACTCTGTAAATAACCATAGATGGTATGGTTTAGTAACTAAATACGAAGCAGATATTTCTGAAAATTTAAATGTAAGTCTGGGTGCAGATATTCGTTCTTATAGAGGTTCTCACTTCAGAGAATTAAGAGATTTGGTGGGTGCACCTGCTTATACTCAAAGAGCAAATGCTAGATTTGGAGAAAGAGAAGTAACGAATACTTTTGATGCTAGTCCGTGGAGTGCTATTTCTCAGTATGCTACGGATTTAGAAGATAGAATTGCTTATAATAATGATGAGACTATTAACTATCAAGGGGTTTTTGGTCAGGTAGAATATGTAAATAATGCTTTGAGTGGCTATGTACAAGCAGCGGTTTCTAACCAAAGCCATGTTAGATTCGAGTTATTTAATGAGCCAGAATCTAATGAAGAGTCTGAAAAAGTAAGTAATATAGGCTATAACTTAAAAGGAGGACTTAGTTTGGAGCTTGGTAACAACAGCAATATCTTCTTTAATACAGGTTACTACCAAAGACAACCTTTCCATGATGATATTTACTTGAACTTTAGTAATACTGTAAATAGAGCAACTGTTCCAGAAAATATTTTTGGTTTAGAAGCTGGCTACAAATTCTCTTCTAATAACTTTGCTGCTAATCTTAATCTTTACCGAACATCTTGGAAGGACAGAGCTACTACTAGAACTGTAAGAGAAGGGGAAACTTTACCGAATGGTGTAGTTTTAACTACAGAAGGATTTAGAAACACGGTACAAGATCAGTTACATTCAGGCGTTGAATTAGATTTCTCTTATGACTTTAGTCGTTCTTTTAGATTGAAAGGTTTTGCTTCTGTTGGTGATTGGGCATTCGATGGTTCCTTAAATAGTCAAGTTTTTGATGAAGATAGAAACTTACTTTTCGAAGAAGCTGGGACAGATGTAGACGGTGTAAAAGTAGGAGGTGCTGCACAGACTTCTTTTGGTTTAGGAGCAGATATTAAAGTAGCACAGAAATTAAGATTGGATGTAGACTATAACTACTATTCTAACTTATATTCTAATATCGGTGCTGGAAATACTTCTTTAGAATTACCTTCTTTTGGATTATTAGATTTAGGTGCTTCTTATAATATTGACCTGGCAGATGGTAAATTATTAACGCTTAGAGCGAATGTCTATAATGCTTTAGGGGAAGAATATATCTCTAGAGCAACTTCTGCAATTGAAGCAAGTTCAACTGAGGCGGAAAACTGGAATGGCGTGAATAGAAGTAACTTTGTTCAGTTTGGTAAGACCGCAACTTGGAACTTCTCTGCTAAGTACTCTTTCTAGTAGGATGGTTTATTTGTTTAGAATGTTTAATTGTATTTTTAACTAAATATAAATATTTTTATATATAAACAAATAATTATACAATTCGACTGAGCCATCGCTGAGAACAGCGAGCTTGAATATAGGACTTTAAATCATGGTGATTTTTAAAATCACCATGATTTAAGGTTTTTTACTTTCCATTCCTTATTCTTACCTTATTTCAACTAAGAAAAAAATCCTACTAATTCGTTTTAGTGCTATTGGAGACATCGTACTAACCTCACCAATAATTCGCTGTCTAAAAAAACAGCTAGGCGCAGAAATTCATTACCTTACCAAAGAAAGCTATCGACCGATAGTAGAGACCAATCCCTATATTGATAAAGTTTATACGATAAGCAAAAGAGTAGGGGAAGTGCTTCCTTTATTGCGGCAAGAGCAATATGATTGCATCATTGACTTGCACAAAAACCTCCGCACAGCGCTAATAAAAATCCAATTTCCGATCACCAAAACCTATACCTTTAATAAACTAAATATCGAAAAGTGGCTCTTAGTCCATTTTAAAATTAATCGCCTACCTAAAAAACATATAGTAGATCGCTATTTTGAAGGTCTTAAAAAGTTAGGGATTACCAACGATGGGCAAGGCTTAGATTTTTTTATCAATCAAAATAGGACTGCTTTACCGAGCCCTTTGCCTAAAACATTTCTAGCCTTAGTTATCGGTGCAGGCAGGGCCACTAAATCTTTAACCGTGGAGCGATTGGTAGAAATTATTGATAATAGTTCACAACCTATCGTTTTGCTGGGTGGACCAGCAGAAATAGATAAAGCACAGGAAATAGAGGAAAGAATTTCTAAAACGGTTCACAATTTAGTAGGGCGTATTTCTTTGGAGCAATCTGCATATTGTGTACAACAAGCAAAACTGGTCATTACAGGTGATACAGGACTCATGCATATTGCAGCAGCATTTCAAAAGCCTATCTATTCCATCTGGGGAAATACGGTCCCCGAATTCGGGATGTATCCTTATTATGGAGCATACAACAACCAAAATACTATCATTGAGGTAAAAAACCTTTCTTGCCGACCTTGTTCTAAGATAGGTTTTGAGCAATGCCCGAAGCGACATTTTAAATGTATCGTTGACTTAAATATGGATATAATTTTGAAATAATTATTAAGACGTGTACGCGATTGAACACTTAATTCTAACGCTGGCGCAAAGGCTATTGCTCTAACGCTGACGCTGGCGCAAAGGCTATTGCCTTGTGCCGACTATCCTTAAGGCTATTGCTTTAAGTGGTTAGAGATTAAAATATTGAGCCCACTCCGAAAAGTCTGAATGGGGCTAATTTGCCAAATTTCCAGAATTTGGCAAATTTATAACTCACTGTAAATAGAGCGTAATAAAACTGCCAGATTTTTAAAATCTGGCAGTTTTTGTCCAAATCGACTTTTCGGAGTAGGCTCAATATTGTAAGCGTCAATCCTTCAATCCTAAATCCTTACTCCTCCAATTCCAAATTCATCTTAGCATTTTGCAACTCCGATAAAGCATGCAGATCCTTTATTTTTTTAGCTACAAGCATCCCTTTTTCATAAATAAGCAGCGCATTAACTTTATCCGAAGCAGCCTCATATAATTTTGCCAAATGATAATAAGTACCCACATAATCTTCCTCTTTTTCCACTAAATCTAAGAAAGTGGTAATAGCCGCAGCAGATTGCCCCAAGCCTTCTAACTCCTTAGCGATGGCAAAAAGTAAGAAGGAATTAGTAGGATCATCTTCTAGCAATACTTTTAACTTATCTAATCTACTGTTCGTCATAATAATATAATATTTAGCGAAAATTCGCTACCGTCTATTTATAGGTGCTGTCAAATTAAGTATATTTGCAAATAAGTTCAACAAAAACATTATTAGTTTGTAATTGTTCAGAATAAAGAGCAGAGAAGTGAGATTAGAGGCTACTGTCAGATTTGTTCTTTAAAATTAGCACTAGTTTATCTCTAATCTCGCTTCTGCGCTCTATTCTGAATAGTTACATTAGTTTATAACATTTTTAATATGAAAATATTGGTTTGCGTTAGCAAAACGCCAGAAACAACTGCAAAAATATCCTTTACAGATGGGAATACCGCCTTTAACGGAGCAGGAGTTCAATATATTATGAATCCTTATGATGAATGGTATGCCTTAGTACGTGCATTAGAACTAAAAGAACAAGTAGGAGGGACGGTTACAACCATCAATGTTGGTCCAAGTTCAAATGACCAAACAATTCGTAAAGGTTTGGCTATTGGCGCTGATAATGCAGTTCGGGTAGATTGTGAGCCTAAAAGTGCTTTATTCGTTGCAAAGCAAATTGCTGCTCATGCGAAAGCAGAAAATTATGATGTTATTTTCTTTGGCAAAGAAACGATTGATTATAATGGTTCAGAGATAGGTGCAATGACTTCGGAGTTATTAGGTTTACCGTTTATTTCTTTTGCAACGAAGCTTGAAATGAGTGATACTACCGCTACTGTAGCCCGAGATATTGAAGGAGGGGAAGAGGTAGCTGAAGTAGATACACCCTTTGTATTGAGTTGCTCAAAAGGAATGGCAGAACAGCGTATTCCTAATATGCGAGGGATTATGATGGCAAAAAGAAAACCTTTAACGGTAGTGCCTCCTGTAGATGCAGCAGACTTATCCGTTGCGGTTAGCTATGAATTGCCAGCCGCCAAATCAGCCGTAAAAATGATTGATGCAGAGAATATGGATGAATTAGTTCGCTTATTACACGAAGAAGCGAAGATATTATAATAGACTTGTCCTCCTTTAAGAAACACCTATCTGAAATGCTCTTTTTCTGTTATTTTCCTCTAAAAAATAACTCAA
>ENA-ORXT01003521-ORXT01003521.1-marine-metagenome-genome-assembly--contig:-NODE-3521-length-17141-cov-11.818272_pt1 | contig 17141 bp, 14 predicted proteins | sample MGYA00237868_ERZ511482 | MGnify/ENA metagenome assembly ERZ511482 | reverse complement strand
TTCGCCCATTAAAGTGGCACGCGAGCTGGGTTCAGAACGTCGCAAGACAGTTCGGTCTCTATCTGTTGTGGGCGTTAAAGTATTGAGAAGATCTGACACTAGTACGAGAGGACCGTGTTGGACGCACCGCTGGTGCACCAGTTGTGACGCCAGTTGCATTGCTGGGTAGCTATGTGCGGTAAGGATAAGCGCTGAAAGCATCTAAGCGCGAAGCCCCCTTCGAGATGAATACTTTTTGGGTCGTAGAAGATTACTACGTAGATAGGCTATAGGTGGAAGTGCAGTGATGTATGTAGCCGAGTAGTACTAATTACCCATAAGCTTCCGTTTTTACTTTGCAAAAGAGTAATTACAATTTACTTAGGACGATATCTATTTTGATAGATTATCTGAGTGTTTTATTCGAGATTCTTTTTTACGATTTTGTTTATGATATTATCATAAGATGTGGTTGAATTACATTGGCTATGGAATTGATAATATCTATATAAAGAAATACAATAGGTTTTGATCATTGTAGGTGGTAAAATGATCTAGGTACATAAAAGTTATGCACGACAAGAAATCTAAAGAAATTAGTGGTATAAAAGTATCATTGAATACTGAAGATATGCATAGCGTATCGATACCAAAAGATTAGGGTGGCTATAGCGAAGGGGATCCACCTCTTCCCATTCCGAACAGAGAAGTTAAGCCCTTCAGCGCTGATGGTACTGCCTTTAGGTGGGAGAGTAGGTCGCCGCCCGTTTTTTTTCTTTTTCTGACTGTAACGTATAGTTAAGGAAAGGAAACCAAACACAACCAACATAAAAAATAGCTCGCAGCAATGCGGGCTTTTTTTTTGCGTAATAATAGGTGTATTTAGAAGTTAACTGTAGAGCGGCCTGTCCCGATTTTCGGGAGTTAAATACGCTTAGCCGTGGCTTGCTCCCATGCAGTAATAGACAATTCGATATCTAATTTGGCGTGCTTTTTATTTGAAATTCCGATAGTGATCGAAAATTAAATTGCCATCATGAATTACTAAGCTTTCCATCGAAAAATTTAGAAAAGCGGAGCAATCCAAACCTTTAAGTTACGATTATCTACTTAATGTTGTACAAGCTATCCTTCTTGTGAATATCACTAATATAGCAACATATTAAATCTGGGAACAATCCAATCCGGTTTCTGATCTACCTTCTTCACGTTATCCGCGTTCATTACATTAAAGCAGTCTCATGTTATGGATTTAGAATCTAGGAGTAACCCACTTGACCTTTTAAAAAAGTACCTTTACAAACGTTGAATCTACACCACCAGTGCGAAGACGCTGTACACGTTTGATGTGATAAGAACTATTTTTTGTATAGTTTAGATACTCTTTTGTTTCAAGCAGCATTTTATTCATCACGTTTTCGATTGTGATTTCGGCTGGAACACCGTCTATATATATTACGTTTAACGATTGTGTTTTAAAATTATCATTCTTACAGTGACAATCAATTTCCTCAATAGTTTGATTGTTAGATAAAGTATCACATTGATAATCATCTAGCCAAATTACCTTATTGATATCAGAATTGATAAATGGACTGAATTCCTGAACAAGGTTTAGGGTATCCAGTTTCATTGTTTCTTCAGCGCCATTAAAATTTACAGTTTTGGTATATCTCTTTTTTGACGCTAATCTTTTTGATTCTTCATTAAAATAACTTTCAGTAGAAAAGAAAAAGTTCTGATTTTTTAGACTTACGTTGTCCTGTGTTGGTATTTCACAGCTTGTAAATATGGCAATGATAATCAACCAATAAGTCATTTGCTTCAAATTGCTTTTCATACGATTAAATTTTTTCCAGTCATTTCAGCTGGTGTTTTGACACCCATCAAGTTCAAAATAGTAGGAGCTATATCTGCTAGCTTACCATTTTGAAGTTCTTTCTTGATGGCATCCTTCGTTATATAAAAACAAGGTACTAAGTTGACAGTATGTGCCGTATTAGGGGAGCCGTTTTCATTAATCATAAAATCGGAGTTGCCATGGTCAGCTATTACAATAGACTCATAGCCATGTTTTTGTAAAAATTTAAGGAGTCGCTCTAGGCAAGTGTCCACAGTCTCAGCAGCCTTCATTGCTGCCTCGAAATCTCCTGTGTGTCCAACCATGTCCGTGTTGGCGTAATTAAGGCAAATAAAATCTGCTGGTTCTTCCCCTGTTTTTTTGATAATAGCATCCGTCATTTCTATGGCACTCATTTCTGGTTGGAGATCATATGTAGCCACCTTCGGGGAGGGAATCATTATTCTGGACTCTTGCTGAAATGGTTCCTCCTGCCCACCACTAAAGAAGAAAGTAACATGTGGGTACTTTTCTGTTTCCGCTATTCGTATTTGACTTTTGTTTGCCTTAGAGAGTACTTCTCCTAAAGTATTGGTGAGTTCATCTTTTTCAAATACAACTTTGATATTTTGAAATGAGCTATCGTATTTGGTCATCGTATAATATTCCAAATCTAGTTTCTGCATTACTTGAATTGGAAAGTCTTTTTGAGTAAGTGCAGTAGTAATCTGACGTGGTCGATCTGTGCGATAATTATAAAAGAAGACAATATCTCCAGATTTGATTCTACTTTCAGCAGTTTTCTCAGCCGTGATTATAGGATTCATGAATTCATCCGTAATCTCTTTTTTGTAGCTAATCGCTACTTCTGAAAGCATATCATCTGTTTTAACACCATCTCCTAGGACTAATGCATCGTATGCTATTTTAATTCTTTCCCAGCGATTGTCTCTATCCATGGCATAGTATCTACCTACAACTGTTACCAACTTTGCTGGACTGTCCTTTATATGTTCTAGCAGTCTGTCTAAATATCTAAGACCACCTTTGGGATCAGTATCTCTACCATCCAGGAATGCATGGACATAAATTTTTTTTAAACCCGCCTCGACTGCATAATTTATCATAGCTAGTAAGTGGTCAATATGTGCATGAACGCCACCATCAGATAGTAATCCCATAAAATGGAAAGCTTTATCATTGTTTTTCGCTGTTTGAATGGCATCATTAAAAACAGGATTATTGCGAAGTTCATCCGTACGAATAGCTTTGTTTATTTTAGCCAGATCCTGATAAACTACTCTTCCAGCACCTATATTCATATGACCCACTTCAGAATTGCCCATTTGCCCTTCTGGTAATCCAACATCCTCTCCATAAGTGATGAGTTCTGAATTTGGATAATCTCTATATAAAGAATCGATGAATGGTGTTTTGGCCAAACGCAAAGCATCTGCCTTGGGATGCACCCCATGTCCCCAGCCATCCAATATTATAAGTGCTACTTTTTTATTTTCCATTTGGTAAAGATATTTTATCTTATAAATATTATCCTTAAATGGGAACAAGAAAAAGATTGTATCGTTATTAATAAAGTTGACTTTGGACTAAAAATTTATTTATATTTGCAATCCTAATAATGGTCGCGTGGCCGAGTGGCTAGGCTGAGCTCTGCAAAAGCTCCTACGGCGGTTCGAATCCGTCCGCGACCTCAAATAAAGAATCAAAAACCTTGTAAGTTAATGACTTGCGGGGTTTTTGTTATTGAGAGACGAATGAAAGGTGGAATTCCAACGGAATAGCAAAAGTTATCACGTTTCTTGATCGCTAACTTTCAAATGTTCGCTATAAACTAGCTATGAGAAAACCAAAAAAGGGGCAATACAAAAATAATTGTATTGCCCTTTTGTATTAAGAATTCTGGTTCATTGCCAAATTTAGTGGGTTTTTAAATCAAGTCCACCTAAATGGAAATAAATCATTATTGTAAAATTAGTAGTGTTTCTATATCCTTTAGCTATTCTTTTAATTTCTTGTATTTTTAAATTAACTCTCTCTGCAAAAGCATTTGTTGCTAATCTTTTAAAATATGCCTTAATGCCGTACCAGTGATCACGTAGCATATCGATAAACTTTTGGATTGGTTTTAAATCACTCTCCCACGCAATATTAATCCACTGATTCAGCGGTGTAATTTTTTTATCTAGATAGGCATCATCCATTACTTTTTTAAATAGCTCCTTTAATCGATAAGCCTTTCCAATATTTGGATAAGCAGTTTCTAAATGATTAATATGCTTTCGCTGCTTCTCTGTTAAATTTGAGTTGTTTTTTAACCATAAATAACGACTGTTCTTCAATTCTTTATACTCTCTTTGTTCAGTTCTTCTTATCTCATCTATTGCCTCATTTAGCTTTTTGTGAATATGGAATCGATCAAAAACTATATCCGCTTGAGGCAAGTGCTCGTCTACTCCAGATATATATGATCTAGACATATCCATCGTAACGGCTCTTACTTTAGTTCGGTCTGCACCCCTGACTTCCATGTCTAATAATGCATGTCCAAAGGCATCTTTGTTCTTTCCAACTGCAACTCCTACTACCTTTTTAGCCTTACGATCTGCCATTATTGTAAAGTAATTATGACCTTTTTTAGAGGAGGTCTCATCTACTGATAACTCTTTTACATCTGACAAGTCCTGTGTGGCTAGAGCATGACTTACATACCTTCTTAATATACCGAAAACTCTTTTACCTCCTATTTCTAAACGACTGCCAACTGAGCTATTACTCATCCCTGCTGACACTAAATTTATTACATCTTGTTCAAATAATAGCGTAAAGGAACTACCTCGGTTTGCCCATGGCAAGTTTATTAATCTTACTTCTCCTTCTTTTGTTTTTACGCGTGGTACCCGTGCATGCAAATGGCATACGTGTTGGAAAAAATTTAAATGCCTCCACGTTCTTTCTTGATGATCATAGACTGGATATACGCTAGACTCATATTCAAACTTTATTCGTTTGTCATGTTCAAGATAGATATGAAGTTTTCTTTGCTCTCCTGATCCTTTAAATGATACCTCTTTTATAAACCATGGTGATTCTAATCCTAATGCGGCTGTAAATATTGGCAATTCTTTCATGATGCTAATATAGCAAATCCACTATATTTGTCGTAGGACCAGAATTATTGATAATTTAGTGCTTACTAAATTTCTTAACTGCAATTTGATTATCTGTAGTTGTAAACTCAAGAAGATAAACACCTTCATTTAAGTCGGATACATTAAGTTGATTTGATCCATTAAAAAATGTCTTAACAGATTGTCCCAATAAATTCATAACCCTAACCTGTCTTATTTCTAAGGCAGTAGATACTGTAAGGTAATCAGAAGCAGGATTTGGGAAAATATCGAATTCAATTGCTAGAGAATTGTCGGATACTCCCGATATTAATTGTTCTGACTCGATTAATTCATCAAGTAATTCACCGATTTGATTTGCATTTCTATCATACACATCTGCAATTATCTCTCTATCGCTAGGTCTTATAACATTAACTGTAGGAAAACCTTGAGGAGCGTATATTGAAAGGCTTAGAGATAGTGGTGCTTCATTGATCATAGGATATGGTGTATCCGTTATCCAATCACCTAGTGTACTTCCATTAGTGGCAGTGCCATTTAGAGCATCCTCTAATGTACTAGCGTCTCCTTCATAAAAGATAACCTCAACGAGGTCAGAACCTTGTGGTCCGTAGTTTGCATAGACATCTGCTAGAGTATGATTTTCATGACTTGTCCAACAGGGTGGACACCAAGTAGCATAAACATCTAAGATGACAATCTTGCCAGAGTCGAGAATCTCATATAAGTTATGCTCATTTCCGTTAATGTCTGTTACTGTAAAATCTGGAGCTGTACCAAATTGAGCAGATGCAGATCCTAGAAAAAAAATTGTAAAAATAAATAGTAGTGTTTTTCTCATGATAGATGAATTTACGTTATTATAATGTGTTATTAAATAGTATTGGCTTAGTCTATTAACCAAAGTACAAATTAATTAAACTTATTGTCAGATCAATATTTAGATCATTATTTAGATCATTTATTGATATATTTGTTATCTACTGGTCATTATCTCAATGAATGAATTTTTAAATAAAACTGGAGTAATCAACTAATTATAATTTTAATCAGACTATTTTCAAAACTACTAGTCTTGATTTGTAATTTTAAAGTGCTTTTATTATGTTTTACTTGCTCAGACCATTTAGCTGACTAGCTTTGCACTTCAAATTCAATAGAGACAAACGTGATGAAAGCAGTTTTCGGAATCTTAGTAATTATATCCTCTTCTTATCTTTCTTTAGCACAATCTGATATAAACATGGATACTGTGAATGTCAGTACAACGAGTATCCCTTTAAAATCAGAACAAACGGGGCGTAATATCACGGTATTAAGCGCCTCAGATCTAAAAAATGTTTCTTTTAATTCAATGGATGAACTCTTGCAAACAGTCAGTGGCGTAGAAGTTCAAAGTAGAGGTGGATTTGGAGCGCAGGCGGATATATTGATTAGAGGTTCCACATTTACGCAAATCTTAATTTTATTGGATGGACAGCGTATGAATGACCCACTCACTGGGCACTTCAATGGATACATTCCTATTACACCAGCTGAAATATATAGAATAGAAGTATTAAGAGGTCCAGCCTCAGCGATATATGGCCCTGATGCAGTGGGAGGTGTGATCAATATACTTACTCATACTTTTGCTAAGCAACAAGAAGATATTATGCAAAATAGCGGATCCTTTAGTTATGGGGAGAATCAACTTGTAAATGTTGAACATGGTTTTTTTAGTCGTAAAAACAAGATGAAAATTGGAGGTGGATTCAATATCAGTAAATCTGACGGAGAGCTGGTAGATGCGGAAGTAATCAACGTAGATTTAACCTTAGAAGAATACATGACTTTTTTTGATATCAAGCAGGCAAGTATTTCATTGGGATATGACTTCGGAAATGGGATATCTATCGCTGGTCGTACTGCATATGATGATAGAGCATTCAATGCACGTTATTTTTATACCACCAGTCCATTTGATAAGTCAACAGAATTTACCCAAACATGGTGGAATCAGGTGCGTTTGTCCAAAGTAAGCAGCAATAGCAGTACCTCTCTAGATGTGAGTTATAAACGCAATAAGGATGAATTCGTATTTAGTCCAGATTTCCCTTCCACTAATTTTCATACTACAGATTTCCTAAATTTCAACTTGGCTCACCTCCGATCATTTGGTACACAGCTGACTTTAAAAACAGGATTGCAAGCAGATCAGCGGAAAATACAAAGTAACGACCGAGGTAATCATAGCAATATACATTTTGGTGTTTTCAGTGTACTTCATTATTTCAATCAGAGCGGGCTTAATGCTACGCTCGGGGGGAGACTAGATTATGATGACAACTACGAGTTGGAATTTTCTCCTCAACTAAATCTATCATATGTGATGAAAGATTTAGTGCTAAGAGCTGCTGCTGGTAAAAGTATCCGAGCTGCCGACTACACAGAAAGATTCGTATCCAATAATCTAGAAAATTTAACGCCTGGCAGAAGTCTAGGTAATCCAGATCTGATGGCGGAGCAAGCTTGGTCTCAGGAGATAGGAGCAGACTATCGCGGGTTAAAAAATATGCTCTTCAAGGCGACGATCTTCTCAAGACAGTCCAGTTCGCTCATTGATTTTGTGAAAACGAGTGAACTAGAGATCACTGACGTCGGAAGTCTTCAGCCAAATGAATCCTACTTTTTTGCTAAGAATATAAGTGCAGTAGTTACCAGCGGATTTGAAGCCGAGGTATACTTTGATAAAACATGGAGTAATATGAATAAAATGAAACTGGGACTGGGATATACTTACCTAGATACTAGCAATGAAGAAGATATTACTTCTGTATATATCAGCAGTCATGCAAGGCATTTATTTACAAGTAATCTTCATTTTCAAGTAGATAGATATTACTTGTCTATCAATAGCTTATATAAAAATAGACCAGAGGCAATCTCCTCCGCAATTAATGCGACCTTAAATACAAGCTACTTTTTGCATAATGCTAAGCTAGGTATGCAAATAACCCCTAATTTTGGAGCATTTGTGCAAGCACATAATCTCGGTGATATTCAATATCAAAATTTATTGGGTGCTAAAATGCCAGGCAGATGGATAAAGGCAGGTATTAATTGGGCTTTATAGTCAATGCGCACAGCCGACTGTTATCCTTGGAACTTTTATGCTTTGGCGTGGTTAATGTATAGATATTAAGCAAAAAAAGCGCCGTGTTAAAGTTTAAACAAGTATTTGGTTTCGTGTTATTGACTGCTTTCCTCGGGTTTATGGCTTATAAATTCAACACAAATATAGGTAACCTCGAGGACGGATTGATGATCATTCTGTTTGCTATTATCATCATACTCCTGCTAGTAGTGTTCATTCTAAGGGTGTTACAAAGCTAAAATTCTATAGCCTTTCTGCGCTTTCGGCCTTTTAATTCCATATCCTCATATTTACTTCTAGAAGCAAAGGATTCAATAGTTTTTATACCTTTGAATAAAACGCAAATAATTGAACTCTTTTTCTAATAAGACTGCTTGGGTTACGGGTGCATCCTCAGGTATAGGCGAACAGCTTATATACGCTTTGAATAAATCTGGAGCAAAAGTTATCATCTCTTCTCGCAAAATCGAGGATCTAGAAATTGTAAAAGCCAATTGTCAACATCCTGAAAATATAATCGTATTGCCATTTGATTTAGCCAATGAATCGGAAATGGTTTCTTTAGCAGATCATGCCTTACGTTCAGATGGTACTATAGACTACCTCTTCAATAATGGCGGGATTAGTCAACGGTCAATGATTACGGAAACAAGGATGGACGTTTATCATAAACTGATGAACATTAATTATTTTGGAACGGTGGCCTTGACCAAAGCGGTACTGCCGTATATGATAAAAAAACAGCAAGGCAAAATAATCGTGATCAGTAGTTTGATGGGGAAATTTGCCTCTCCACTCAGATCCGGATATGCAGCGGCAAAGCATGCGCTACACGGTTTTTTCGACAGTCTCCGCTTAGAAATGCACGAAAAGAATATTGGAGTTTTAATGGTCTGCCCAGGTTTTGTAAAAACCAATATATCCTTAAATTCCGTAACTGCAGATGGAACTAAGCATAATCAAATGGATAATGCTCAAGAAAGTGGGATGACGGCAGCAGAATGCGCAGCCAAGATTCTGAGAGCAGTAGAAAAAGATAAGCATGAAGTATATCTGGGCGGAAAAGAAATTTATGCAATCTACCTTAAACGATTTTTACCTAGAGTACTGCATAAGATACTGTTAAGATCTAAGGTAACCTAGCAGCGACACACAACTATGAAAGCAGTAAAACTGTTTATACTATACACGTCCTATAATGGGCAAACAAAAGAATATTATGAAAAATATAATCTGGTTATCATTAGTAATTTTTCTCTCAGTGTCCTCATGCGCACAGCAGAAAGGAGGGGATGGTAAAGCAATAGCAAAAGAGCAAAATGCTACACTCACAGAACTTCCAGCAGTTTTAGAAGAGGGGAACTATAACGAATTGACGGAGTTTGAGGATTACGTAATTGATAAGAAAGGTACGGAAAGGTCTTTTTCAGGTGCTTACCACGATAGTAAAAAAGAAGGGGTCTATATTTGCAGAAGATGCAATTTGCCACTATTTTCTTCCAGTGATAAATTTGACTCCCGTACAGGATGGCCAAGCTTTGATGACGCAGTAGAAGAAAATGCAGTCAAAGAAGTTACTGATAAAGATGGCTCTAGAACAGAAATTCTATGCAATCATTGTGATGGTCATCTAGGGCATGTTTTCAAAAATGAAGGAATGACTCCCAAAAACACAAGGCATTGTGTAAACTCTGCATCTATTCAGCTTGTGGAGGGGATAAAGCCATAAGTTTAAATTAGATGTTCTAGTTGTCTAATAGACATGATCTAAAATGCTATGCTTTGGCAAATTCGTAATGAATTTGCCAAAGCATTTTATTTTTATGCCAAGCTAATTATGGGTAAGCATAAGCCAACCTTTCTTATAACTAAATGAATAGACCAGAGACCGCGCGACTCACCGTAGGTGACCAAGCACGACAAACGGAGTGCGTAAGGGCGTAGGGGGAGTAGCGGTATACTGCGATTTTTTCTTCGCAGTGTAGTAGCGGATCACCCGGTCCTGTCAGGCTCTTGCCTGGCTTAGGAATGCTCCTCCTGCCAATTCTTCGCTATATATGAAACCACTGTCTAGGTGATACAATTATTTCGTATTTTTGCAGGAGCAAATTAAGCGCAAGTGTATGTTAGATAAGTTAAAGGATATCGCGGAGAAATATTACCATCTGGAGGAACGGTTGACCGATCCAGAGGTGGTGACTGATATGAAGAAATACAAAAAAGTTAGTCAGGAATATAAAGGGTTGGAGGATATAGTGAAAGCATATACGGAGTATAAGAATGTGCTGGACAATTTAGAGTCGAGCGCTGAGATGTTGAAGGAGGAGGATCCTGAGCTAAAGGATATGGCCAAAGCAGAAATAGAATCGCTCAAGCCGCAAAAGTTAGCGTGGGAGGAAAAGATAAAGGTATTGTTGATACCTAAAGATCCTGAAGATACTAAGGATGTGATCGTAGAAATTAGGTCGGGTGCAGGTGGAGATGAAGCGAGTATATTTGCTGGCGATTTATACAAAATGTACTCGAAATATGTCAGTTCGCAAGGCTGGTCACTTGAAACGGTAAGTGTCACAGAAGGTACTGTAGGCGGATATAGTAAGCTGATCTTGGAGGTGAGTGGGAATGAGGTATACGGTAAACTAAAGTTTGAGTCGGGCGCACATCGTGTACAACGAGTACCGAAAACAGAATCGCAAGGACGACTGCATACTTCTGCGGCAACTGTTGCGATCATACCCAAACTAGAACTGGAGGATGTAGATGTGAATATGTCGGACGTACGGGTGGATGTATATCGATCGAGTGGAGCAGGGGGGCAGCACGTAAATAAAACAGAATCTGCAGTGCGTCTGACGCATAATCCCACGGGCATAGTATCGGAGTCGCAGGATAGTAGATCGCAACTCAAGAATAGGGATATTGCTTTTCAGAGATTGTGCGCGAAAATAAGTGAAAAACAAAAAGAAGATAGAGAACGAACGCTTGCTAAAAAGCGGAAGTCGCTAGTGGGTTCGGGAGATAGATCGGATAAGATACGGACCTACAATTATCCTCAAAATAGGGTAACAGATCATCGTCTAGAAGGCTCGGTGAAGAACTTTAATCTGCAGTCTGTGGTAGAAGGGGATATAGAACCAATCATAGAGGCACTGCAAATGTATGAAAATGCAGAGCGCCTAAAAGCGGAAGAATAGTGTACTTTTTACGCTTTTAATTAATTTTCCTTTGGTTTGGGCGAAAAAAGTGGAAATTTAATTTTAAATTAGTCTATTCTTTACCCATTTAAAATCAAACATCTTTGGCAAATCTTAATACTAATTTAAAGGACGAGAATACCTTTGATGCGATTGTAATCGGATCAGGTATCAGTGGTGGCTGGGCTGCTAAAGAGCTTTGTGAAAAAGGCTTGAAGACTCTAGTCATGGAGCGTGGTAGAATGGTTGAGCACGGGGACTATCCTACTGCTATGTCAGATCCATGGGAGCTGCCCAATAGAGGTATGGTGTCCGAGGAGGATATTAAAAAACAGCATAAACAAAATAGAACAGGCTATACGGTGCATCAAGCACGCAAACATTTCTTTGTCAATGATCTGGAAAATCCATACTCAGAAACGAAGCGATTTGACTGGATGCGTGGCTATCACTTAGGGGGTAGATCGCTGATGTGGGGTAGACATTGTTATCGGTGGTCTGATCTTGACTTTGAGGCCAATGCAAAAGAAGGTGTAGCTATTGATTGGCCAATCCGCTATAAGGATATTGAACCATGGTATGACTATGTAGAAAAGTTCGTTGGAATATCGGGACAAAATGAGGGGCTTGCACACTTGCCCGATGGCCAATTTTTGCCTCCTATGGAGCTGAATTGTGTAGAGAAAGATTTTAGAAAAAGTGTAGCCAAAAATTTTGGTGGTAGGGTAGTTACTATCGGTAGAGTCGCACACCTTACTCAACCTAAGAAAATACATGGCAGTAGAGGAAAGTGCCAAATGAGAAATAGGTGTATGAGAGGTTGTCCATATGGAGCATACTTTAGTAGTAACGCCGCAACCTTACCCGCAGCAGATGCTACAGGAAATTTGTTTATTAGACCTTTTTCTATCGTGCAAGAAATTATCTACGATAAGGATACGAAAAAAGCGACTGGTGTGCGGATTACAGATGCGGAAACAAATGAAGTTTCTGAATTTTACGCAAAAGTAATTTTCTGTAATGCATCCTGCTTAGGAAGTACACAAATATTAATGAATAGTAAGTCTGAGCGTTTTCCCAATGGATTAGGAAATGACAGTGGAGCATTGGGGCATTACCTTATGGACCACCACTTCAAGGCTGGAGCTTACGCAGATGTAGAAGGATACGAAGAGAAGTACTATAAAGGCCGTCGACCAAATAGTGCTTATATTCCTCGGTTTAGAAATCTAGACGCAAAGTCAAAAGGTAAGGATTATACTCGTGGATTTGGATACCAAGGTGGTGCCAGTAGATCCAATTGGAGAAACCTGGTAAAGGAGTATAGTTTTGGAGAAGAACTTAAAAACAAAGGTTTTGCACCTGGTGCTTGGAATATCGGTTTTAATGGTTTTGGCGAAACCCTACCTTATAAGGAAAACAAAGTAACGCTCAATACAGAATTGAGAGATAAATGGGGACTACCTACGTTGACTTTTGACTGCGAGTGGAAAGAGAACGAACTCAACATGCAGAAAGACATGATGACGGACTGCGCTGAAATGCTAGAAGCAGCAGGGTACAAAAATGTCCAAACTTATAACAATAAAAGTTATCCAGGATTGGGGATCCACGAGATGGGTACTGCGCGCATGGGTAACGATCCAAAGACGTCAGTACTGAACAAGCACAATCAAGTCCATACTGCTAAAAATGTGTTTATTACTGATGGTGCATGTATGACCTCGTCGGCTTGTCAAAATCCATCTATCACTTACATGGCACTAACTGCTAGAGCATGTGACTTCGCTGTGAAGGAACTTAAAAAACAAAATTTATAAAAATGAATCGTAGAGAAGCATTAAGAAATACAGCATTATTTACGGGCTATGCATTTTCTGCTGGCACCGTGGCAGCTATTTTGTCTGGGTGCAACGCAGATGTTGCCGACCCTACTTGGAAGCCAGCATTCTTTTCAGTAGATCAGAATGATATGTTGGTCAAGCTTGTAAATACGATTTTACCCAAGACAGATACACCTGGGGCGAGCGACGTAGGGGTTCATAAGTTTATAGATAAGTTGATGGCTGAATATTGCACTTCAACAGAAAAATCAGATTTTAAAACGGGTATGGATAAGGCCCTAGAGGCTAAGCCAAAAGATACGGCTGCCTATCTAACTAAGCTTGCACAAGAAGCAAAAGCAAACGATGAAACTAAAAGCAAGGGAGTAGACGACTATAAGAGTAGGGAGTTTTTTACGCAGCTGCGTTCTTTGACTATGCTCGGGTATTATACCTCTGAAGAGATCAGTACTGAAGTACTTAAGTATGATCCTATTCCAGAAGTTTATATAGGATGCTATCCTTTGGAGAAAACGGATGGACGTGCTTGGTCACTTTAGTTGCGTGCGAGAACCAATCTTAACTTTAGTTTGTTTTTATATCTGGAACCTCTATTAATTGCCGCTAAGCGAATGCATTTAATAGAGGTTCCTTTTACAAATCAAGAATTAATTTATCGCATGGTAATAGAACAAATATATACGGGATGTTTAGCGCAGGGTGCTTATTACATTGAGAGCAATGGGGAGGCAGCTATCATAGATCCTTTGAGAGAGTCGGAGCCTTATATCCAAATGGCTACGAAGCGAGGTGCTAAAATTAAGTATGTTTTTGAGACGCACTTCCACGCGGATTTTGTTTCTGGGCATATTGACTTAGCAAAGAAGTCAGGGGCCAAGATTATTTATGGCCCATTGGCAGAAACGAAGTACGAAAAGTACATGGCCAAAGATCAAGAAGAATTTATTTTAGGTGACCTCACCATCCGAGCGCTGCATACACCTGGACATACGCTCGAAAGTACGACGTACTTATTGCTAGACGAAAACAAAAAACCACACGCCATCTTTACGGGAGATACCTTATTTATTGGGGACGTTGGCAGACCTGACCTTTGTCAGAAGTCTGATAATGTTACTAAAGAAGATCTAGCAGGAATGCTGTATGATAGTCTACGTGAAAAAATAATGGTTCTGCCAGATGATGTTTTAGTCTATCCGGCACATGGTGCTGGTTCCGCCTGTGGAAAGAATATGAGCAAAAATACCTGGGATACTTTAGGCAATCAAAAGACAAGTAACTACGCGCTGAATGCGGATTTGGATAAAGACAGTTTCATCAAAGAATTGACCTCTGGTCTAACGCCACCGCCGCAGTACTTTGCAAAAAATGCTTTTATCAATAAGGAGGGATATTCAAGCCTTGAAAGTGTAAAGCAGCAAGGCGCTCGTCCGCTTTCACCGAATGACTTTGAAGAGGTTGCCAATCTGGAAGGCGCACTTGTGCTAGATGTGCGCAACAGAGAATCTTTTGTGGCAGGATTTATACCCAATTCTATTTTTATCGGCCTCGATGGTAGTTTTGCACCTTGGGTAGGTGCTTTGGTAGTGGATATCAAGCAGCCTATATTACTGGTAGCTGAAGACGGCAAAGAAGAGGAGGCAATCACCAGACTTGCGCGTGTAGGCTATGACAATACAATAGGGTACTTAGCAGGCGGATTTAATGCATGGAAAAGCGCAGGTAAAGATATTGAAACAGTTCAGTCCATAAAAGCTGCTGAATTTGCAACAAAATTCGCAAACGACCCTAAAATTAATGTACTAGATGTAAGGAAGCCAGCAGAGTTTGCAGCTAAGCATATCGTAAATGCACAAAATTTCGCCTTAGACTTCATCAATGGCAATATGAGTGAGATCGATAAAGAGACCCCTTATTTCATACATTGTGCTGGTGGATACCGTTCTACTATTAGTAGTTCTATCCTTAAAGCAAGAGGTTATCATAACTTTATAAATGTTCAAGACAGTTTTAGTAATATTACCGAAACAGACATTCCCACAGAGGAAGGCGCTTGTCAATTCAGCTAGCTTTATTAATAAATCGAATCTTTGAAACTGCCTTTTAGCATACCTTTATTAAAGAGGCTGAAGTCCTATACTTTTCAAGACTTCCGCTTTGACTTACTGGCCGGCTTAACTATTTCTATTCTTCTTATTCCGCAGGGTATTTCTTACGCTTATTTAGCAGGTCTACCTCCGCAGTTTGGACTTTATGCAGGGCTGGTGCCATTAGTGGTCTATGCACTATTTGCATCTACACCTTATTTGCATATAGGGCCAGTAGCTTTGACCTCCTTACTCATTATATCAGGTATCAGTCAGATCAATGGCGTGGTGATAGGCTCTCCGGTTTATATTGAATTAGTACTGCTAACTGGATTACTAGTGGGAATTTTGCAGTTTTTATTGGGGGTATTTAAGTTGGGCATTACGGCCAATTTTCTATCGCGACCAGTCATCGCAGGATTCACTTCTGCAGCAGCGATTATCATCACGGTGAGTCAGCTCAAAGATATAATGGGTGTGGGTCTCGGTCAGTATAAATACCTCTATCAGCGACTCATTGCGCTCTACCACAATATCCCAGATGGTAATGTCAATGCAGTCCTCTTAGGAGTAGGCAGTCTAGGGACTATTATCGTACTTAAACGTATCAATCGAAAAATACCGAGTGCATTGATCGTCCTCATTATAGGGTCGGTGGTTACCTGGCTATTCAACTTACACGAGCAAGGCTTGAAAACTATCGGGCAGGTGGATGTAGGTTTGCCAGCTTTCCGCATCTATACATTTGACTTAGATACGATTAAGTCTGTCTTACCTACAGTGATTACACTTACTATTTTTGGAGTGGTCGAATGCTTGACTATTTCCAAAGCTATTGCGTCCAAAGATCCGACGGTAAGAACCAAGCCCAATCAAGAGTTCATAGGGATTGGATTATCGAAAATTTTCGGTGCCTTTTTTCAAGCGATGCCTACATCGGGTAGTTTTAGCCGTTCTGCCATATCCTACGATATGCGCTCCAAGTCAAGTGTCGTGACTATTATTTCCGCACTAGCAGTGGCATTGGTTTTATTATTTCTTTCTCCGGTATTATTTTACATTCCATTTGCGGTATTGGCTGCGATTATTATTACTTCCGTATTCAATCTTTTTGAGTACAATGAGGCTACTTTTTTATGGCACAATCACCGCAAAGACTTTTGGAATATGGCGATCACTTTCTTGGTGACCTTGCTTATTGGTATAGAGCAAGGCGTCTTGGTAGGAGTTATCTTATCCATAGTCAAGGTACTTATGAAAAGTGCGGAGCCACATATCGCCATCTTGGGTCAACTTCCAGGCACGATTATTTATAAGAATGTCAATAGATTTGACGACGCTGTAGTTCCTAAAGATGTCATGATCGTGCGCTTTGACGATGAATTATATTTTGCCAATGCCGCTTTCTTTGTCGAGCGATTCAAGTCTTTTGTGGAGCCAAATCCTACAGGACTCAAACTGGTGGTGCTAGATGCGAGTGGTATGAACGGGATGGATAGTGCTGGGATTCGGGCCTTTGAGGAGATTCTCACATTCTACTACGCGCGGGATATTGAGTTCAATGTCTGCAAAGCGATCGGCCCCGTAAGAGATACTTTGGAGAAGACTGGCTTGATGGCAAGGTTAGGATTGGATAACAATTATCTCCAGATTCAGGATGCAGTCGACGATTTCAAAGGCGTTATGCCGTAGTAGGTTATAATTTAGATTTTCTCAGATTATAAGTTGATTTTGGGCGTGCCCCTGCTTGCAAGGAGTGTTACTCTTTTGTTGGAGTATTTTCGGCAGAGTTGGATATTTCATATGCAATTTGATTATCAAATGCAGGGTCAGGTTTTCTATGGTTTATCCAAGGGAATATCATAATTTCTTTCATATATAGTTTGCTTTCTGACTACTGCAAAAACTC
>ENA-ORXT01003520-ORXT01003520.1-marine-metagenome-genome-assembly--contig:-NODE-3520-length-17151-cov-3.937800_pt1 | contig 17151 bp, 18 predicted proteins | sample MGYA00237868_ERZ511482 | MGnify/ENA metagenome assembly ERZ511482 | reverse complement strand
CGTGAGTCTCCTTTATTCAATAGTGCTAAAATAGCAACAGAGGCATCTAATACGATCACGCAGTATCGTTTCTTCTTGAATTTCTTGCGTCATCGAGCTCTGAAATTATGTCTTCTGCGGAAATCTCATGATCTTTTAGATTTTCAAATAAGTTAAAATTCTTAGCTCTTTTGGCTATCTCAGATAGTTCTTTAACTACAAAGGAAGAGACAGATAACCCGGCTTCTGATGCTAATACAGCTAACTCATTAGTTACTTCTTCTGGCACATTTCTTAAATATAGAGTTTTCATATAAGATATTATACGCAATATTGTTGCACAATGCAAGCAAACTGCAAGCTATCCGCTATATGCGACCTTCCCCATGACTGATCTTAATTCAATACAACGGTGCGGTTTCCTAGAAGAAATATTCGATCTTCAGCATGAGCTTTAACTGCCTTTGATAGCACTAAGCGTTCTACATCTCGCCCCATTGTTACCATCTCGTCTTTGGAATCTAAATGCGAAACCGTAGTGACATCTTGAAAAATAATTGGACCTTCGTCAAGCTCAGCCGTTACATAGTGTGCTGTAGCCCCAATTAACTTTACTCCCCTGTCGTAAGCTTGTTGATAAGGGTCAGCGCCTTTAAAACCAGGCAAAAACGAATGATGAATATTTATTATTTTTCCAGAATAATCTTTACAAAATTCTGGAGAAAGAATCTGCATATATCTCGCCAAAATAATTGACTCAACTTGGTTATCTTCAATAATTTGACGAAGCGATAACTCTGCCTCTTTTTTACTTTCGGAAGTAACGGGGACATGCACAAAGTTAAACCCATTTTGCTTTGTAACAAGTTCAAGATCTGGATGATTAGAAACAACTGTGACAATATCTAGATTAAGTTCACCACTCTTAATTCGATAAAATATATCTAGAAGGCAATGGTCGTATTTTGAAACCATAATAATAGCTTTAGGTGCAGTTTGTTTATCCCTAATTGAAACGGTAGCGCCCAAGTCTTGAATTCGCTGACTTAAGCTGTTATTCACATCTGCTACAGAACACAAATCAGTTTCAAAAACACAACGCATAGTAAATGATTGCGAAGGCTCATCCCTGTATTCACTATTTCGTAAAATATTTGCATCCGCTTCAAGTAAGCCTTGAGAAATACTTGCGACAATCCCAGGTCTGTCAGGACACTCTAACTTAAGGATGTAGGTAGACATGTTTCTACCTTAGTCTTTCTTTACTTAATAATTTTGTATATATGTAATTATGGAACTGAGAATATATGGTTCTACAATAATTGGGTGGAAAGCAGATATTCATGAGTGAACCTAAAGAAGAATCAGTAAGCAATGATCATTTAGCAACGTTTCTTTTAGCATTGCAACAATTAAATTCAGAACTTGCGAGCGAAGCCTATATAGCGGCTGAGAAGTCATTCAATGAAATTAAACCTGAACATGATTTGGCAAGAGCAGCTCTTGCAGCGGTAAGACAAGCTCGACCCCTCTATAAACCAGACCCAACCAGGCCAGGTAATAATCAAGAACATGATTACCGGAACCGATTTGGGCCAGAAGAATACAAGAAATTTGTAGAAATTATAGTTCATGATGTACAACACACTGATCGAGATCCAACCAAAGAAACTTTTTTAGAGATTTATAACACTTACTTTTATCTAGCTATTTTATTTGAAGTTGAAGAATTTGGACGTGATAGCTTTGACACGGCGGACACGTCTGAAAGACCTACTAAAACATGGTCTGCTGACGATGAAATAGGTTGGCTAAATACAATGTGGGAACTCGTAACTTCAGCTTTTTATGAAATGACGGAAGCTGACCAGGTAAAAGTCATGAGAGACTTTGGTGATTCTCAAGATCTAAGAGACTCATACACAATGCAAAGTGTTATTCAAGGTGGATTTCCCCCTCGACCTGGCAAACTAACGCAATGATCTTGATTTCATTTCAAAACTGGATTGAATGAAGCAAGAAAATCTGCCGACCCCATAAATTAACGTGAAACATAAGCATCTAGGCCACAATTATCTTGCGTCGACGCACAACAACTACACCAGGTCGAACCGAGATGATTAATTATTTCGATACAGACAAATTTACTAACTAGTTAGAAAGCACCAGTCTTTAGACTATTCAATGACGATACTGTTGGCGAACCAAATCGACAGGAATAGATACTGGTGTGTTACCTGCGATAGTTGAAGTAACCTGAGTTGCATGATGCCTAATCAGATTTTGATCAATAACCCCATCGTCATTAACCGGTACCAGGATCTCAGGATTTACTACAAAGTCTGGCAACGCTCTGTCTGTCGAAGCTTGCCTCTTCCAAACAATATCTTCTCTTTCACCTTGCCGGACCAAATTTTCTGTGTAATAGGTGAATAGATCATCCAGCCTTACTAATCCTGACTCATACAAATCAAGCTCATCCAAATTATTGGCGATTAAACCAAACCACTGAAGAGGTTGCACCAAGGCTTCTGTTGGATCTATTTCTATTGCTAGTACAGATAGCCGCTTCTTAGATGAGTCCGCTAATGGTATTGTCTTGTATCCATGATCGGCGCCATAGCCAAGTAGACTTCCATTAGGTTGAGCAAATACATAACCTGAACGTAGAATTCTGGTTAGAAACTCTAAAATATTTCGATTCTGATTCTGCTGGATCTTTTTGACAATATCTGCACCTAACCTAGGTTCAGCAGCTTTTAAACCTTCAGCAAGTGCGGACTGCGTATTAAGCAAAGACGTGTAGTGATAAACCTCAACAGTATCTTTGCCCATGATTTTAGGATAGGAGTTAGGTGCTACAAAGCACCTTTTGGACTAGCAAAAGTCACCCTAAAGAACTAACAAATTCTTCAACTAGTTCAACAAACACAATGGGCTTGGCACTGTACGGAGCGTGACCTGAATCCGCTATTACTTCAAAGTTTACTGAATCAAATTGTTTTGACAGAGTATCAGCTTTCTCAATTGGGATAACTTCATCATTGTCTCCCCAAATAATTAGTGTCTTCAAATTGATTGGCGAGTCAACACTCGAAGCAAATTGATCAATATCTACCGGAGCAACTGCAACAAATCCAACCATAGAATTAGACTTATCTTCAGAAATCAAAGCAAGTGAGTACTCTCCAGACATAGATGGGGACACGACAACAACACCTTGCCCAAGATCAAAGATACCAACCAAATTTCGTAAGAAATTTGCCTTTGATCGGCGATCATTAAATTGATCCTGATCTGGTAGATCTATAGCTACACTGTGAACATCAAGGGCGGCCAAGGCATCAAGGACTCCAAAATTTTCCCAATCTTTAGCTTCAAAGGAGGCTCCGTGTAGGAGAATAACAGTAGGCAAAATACTATTCGGTGGGCCAGTCTCAATGAAATTGACATCTGTACCGTCAATGTCATAAACCGAATTTACTTCATCAGATGTGCAAGCAGTAAAAAAAAACTGAATAGTAAATATCGTTGCGAGTAAGCGATACATTTATATACCAATCAGTTCGAATTCGAGTTCCGCCACAGTACAATTCTAGAGCTTCTTCAGCATCTATCCGCCCACTACAAAGCACCTTTTGTACTAGCAATCTCACCAACAGCGGAAACATCAATGGCTACGACAAATACATCTTCGCAGAAAACACCCCCTTATTTTCTGCAATTTTATCTTAAAATAACCCCCTGTTTTCTGCAAAATGGGAAATAGGGGGAATTAAGCTCAGAAACCCTGAAGTAGCCCAACTACAAAGAACGAATTTAAAACTAGTTTGGTTCTGGTTTGAGCTTGCTAATCTTGTTTAGTTTATTATCGCTTATTTCTAGATAAACACGCTGTTTGGTTGATGGAGTCGTTGTTTCGGTTTATATGGATCGTGTGTTATTATAGTTTAAGGATTGGAGTCGGTTTGTGAGCTATTTAGAGCGTATTGAAATTATTCCTGGTAAGCGTGGTGGTAAGCCATGCATTAAGGGTTCTCGCATTACCGTTTATGACGTCCTTGGCTGGCTAGCTAGTGGCATGACTCCGAGCAACATTGTCGACGATTATCCTGAGTTGACTGTTGATGATGTTATGGCTTGTTTGGCCTATGCTGCTGAGAGAGAAAATCAGCGGTTGACTTCCGTGGCTGTATGAAACTGTTATTAGATCAGAATGTTTCCAGAAGACTGATATCTGGTTTGTCCGAGTATTTTCCTGATAGCAATCAGGTTGCTGTACTAGGCATGGGTGAGAGTCTTGACATCGATATAATTGATTACGCAAGAGATAACGGTTTTGCTATTGTTACTCATGATAGCGATTTTCAAGATTACGTTTCGCTTCATGGTGGACCTCCTTTAGTGATTTGGTTGAGATGTGGGAATCAACCAAATAAAGAGATCTTGGATCGGATAGTGGAAGCTAGGCAAACTATCAAAACCGCCAATGACAGTAAAGTTTGGATAGTAGAAATATTCTAGCAGTTACTCCTTATATCTCTGGTTTATGTTTGCTGATTTTGTTTAGTTGGTGACGGCAGGTAATCCTTCAACAAACCAGCCTACAAAGCACCTTTTGTACTAGCAATCTCACCAACAGCGGAAGCATCAATTGCTAGAGCTTGCCTAAAAGCTCTAGCGAAGGCTTTAAAAGTTGCTTCTATTCTGTGATGCTCGTTCTCACCAGGGTTTAATAACTGAATGTGAATAGCCATCTTGGCGTTGGTTGAAAGGGTCTCAAAAAAGTGGTTAACCATTTCAGTACTAAAATCGTTAACCTTTTCTCGAACCGGAGAATAATCGCTTCTAAAAGCCCCCCTGCCTGAAAGATCAACAGTACATGAACTTAGAACCTCATCTAATGGCACCGTGCTATTTCCAAACCTTACAATCCCGGCTTTGTCTCCAAGTGCTTCATCAATTGCTTGACCAAGAACAATTGCAATATCTTCAATCAGATGATGGTCATCAATTTCAACATCACCAGTTGCGTTGATCTCTAAATCAATCCGAGAATGTTTAGCCAACGTATTTAACATGTGAGACAAAAACCCATTAACGGCATCACCGGAAAAAACACCAGAACCATCAAGGTCTAAACCAAGATCTATCTGAGTTTCTTTGGTCTCTCGCTTTATCTTCGATTTGCGACCTGCGACCTTTATAGCAGTTTCGGCCAAACCTAACCATGAATCAAATTCGGTTATTAAGAACCCTTTAACCCCAATATTCTTTGCGAACTCTAAATCTGATTTACGGTCGCCAACCATAAAAGACTTATCAAGATTCACATTATTGTTATTAAGAAAGCCTTCAACCATACCTGATTTGGGTTTCCGACATTCACAATTATCCCCCTCGTTATGAGGACAAACCAAAACATCAAAAAACTCGACACCCTCTGTTCGAAAAATCTCAAACATCTTGGTATTAATTTGTTCAAAGGTTTCAGTCGGATTCACTTTGGTACCTAAACCATCTTGGTTTGTGACCATCACAAGCCGGAAACCTTTTTCAACCAGGAAACTTAACCCACTGATCACTTTAGGCATTAGCCGCATTTCTTCTAAGCTACAAACTTGAAACGGGACGTGATGATCGGCTCCGGGTTCTACTAGCAGGCAGCCATCACGATCGATGAATGCCACATTCAGTTCCTCAGTCATTACTCTCCTTCTTCATTTAGGTTTTTAGATTCCGAATCGCCTGCAAGCAAGGGTCCGGAATTAGGGAGTGGATCAAAATTATCTAAAACATCAATTAGTAAATTATTTTCAGATTCTGAACCAATAGTTATTCGTAAATGGTTCGGATAATTTTGGTAATCTCGAACAAATATTTGCCCAGACTTCAGATGGTTAAAAACATCAGAGACCAGACAGCTAAACTCAACAAACAAAAAGTTTGTATCCGATTGATTTACTGATTCTACAAACCGTTTACTTTCAAAAAAGTCTTTGAGTCTAGACCTTTCTTTAACAACAAGCTGGCCGTTCTTAATGTACTGGGCTTCATTATCTAGAGCCTTGTTAACAGCTACCACAGACAAATTGTTGACATTATAAAGAGGTTTAGCTCTCCTCATAAATTCAATCACTACAGAATCAGCAATTGCGTAACCAAGTCTGGCACCCGCCATGCCCCAGAACTTTGAAAAAGTTCTGAGAACAATTAGATTAGGGAAACGCCCAACCATATCGACGAAACTAACTTGAGTTGAAAATTCGATATAGGCCTCATCGACCACAACAATCCCATCCCACTTTTCTAAAAGCTCGACAACATCGCCATGTTCTAATCTGTTACCAGTTGGGCTATTAGGATTACAAATAAATAAAACATTTGCTTTGTAATTAACTTCTAAAATTCCATCAACATTTAGTTGATAGCTTTTAGTTAAGGGAACATCTAAACATTCAACATTGTTAAGCTGTGAAGAAATTTTATAGACACCAAAAGTAGGAGAAGAAATAACAACCGCATCAGCCTTTGGTTCACAAAAAATTCTGACTATCAAATCAATCAATTCATCAGAACCGTTACCAAAAACAATCGAATCAGAACTAACGCCTTCTCTTTGCCCAACACGTTCACATAATTCGTTATGTACAGGGTCGGGATATCTGTTTACAACACCGTCACCTAACGCATTTTCATTAGCATCTAAAAAAACGGGATCAGCAACACCTTCAAGATCGCGTGTTGGATAAGGCTGAAGATCTTTTAGGTTTTCTCGAATAAATTCTGTTGGCTCTATCATTTTTTCTCAGCTCGTCTTAATAATTCAGCTTCAACATCGCCTATCGACAAACCTCGACTTTTTAGAAGCACTAACAAATGAAAAATAAGATCTGCACTTTCGCTAACAACTTCAGCATCTGTTTCTGCAACCCCAGCAAGAGCAACTTCTACACCTTCTTCGCCCACTTTCTGAGAAATCTTTTTAATACCTTTAGTTAACAAACTACTCACATAAGAAGACTTTGGATCTGCTTCTTTTCTGTCGTCAATTATTTCTTCTAAGTAAGCCAGGACATTGCTATTGGCATCCATTGCTTGTTCGACAAAACAAGTAACTGAACCTGTGTGACAAGTTGGGCCTTGAGGCTCAGCCGAAACTAGAATGGTGTCGTTATCACAATCTACTTCTATCGAATTTAGTTTGAGAGTGTTGCCTGAAGTTTCTCCCTTTTGCCATAACCTATTTTTTGACCTAGAAAAGAAAGTAACTAGTTCACTAGCTTGGGTCTTCTCAAGCGCTTCTTGATTCATGTATCCAAGCATCAGCACTTTAAGACTCTTACTATCTTGAACCACAGCTGGCACAAGACCCCCAGATTTTTCCCAATCAATTTTTTCAATATCTATGGTCATAGTCTTACCTCAATACCTTTAGAATCTAAATATGTTTTAAGCTCACCAATATCAATAAGCCCTTTGTGAAAAACACTTGCAGCCAACGCCCCATCACAGTTTGTTTTTTCAAAAACATCCTTAAAGTCCTCAACCTTTCCGGCACCGCCAGAAGCAACAAGTGGGATATCACACACTTCACGAACTATCTGCAACTGTTCAATATCGTAACCCTGACGAACCCCGTCAGAACCCATAACATTTAGCACTATTTCACCTGCTCCAAGTTCTTGAACTTTCTTGACCCATTCAATTGTCCCCCACCCTGTGGTAGTAGAAGTTTTTTCAGAACCAGTGAGTTTACAAACACTCAGTTCATTTGTTTCGGGGTCAAGTAAAGAATCAATACCAATAACTATGCATTGCGAACCAAACTCTTCGACAAGCTCGCTGATCAAACCTGGGTTAGCCAACGCTGGTGAGTTTATAGAAATTTTGTCGGCACCTTTTTCTAAAATTTCCCCAGCATCGGCTATCGATGATATTCCACCAGCTACACAGAAAGGGATATCAATAATTGCAGAAACTGCACCCACCCATTCTTTATCAACCAGGCGGCCCTCGACAGAAGCAGTTATATCGTAGAAAACAAGCTCATCTGCACCAACAGCTGAGTAACGCTGTGCGAGTTCTACAATGCCACCCACGATCTCGTGGTTTTTAAATTTTACACCTTTAACCACTTTGCCATCTCTGACATCTAAACAAGGGATTATCCTTTTTGCCAGCATTGCGCAGCCTCCCTGTATGTAAAGTTTTTATCTAAAAGAGCTCGGCCACAAATAACAGAATCAACTCCTGATTTACTTACTTCGGAAATATCTTCCAACGAACCAATACCACCAGATGCTTGAAAGTTTATACTGTCATATTTATTAGACAGTTCAGAATACAAGGCAGTATTCGACCCACTTAATGTTCCATCTTTAGAAACATCAGTGCATAAAACATTCATTAATCCAAAGGGTATAAATTCATGTATAACTGAATAAATGTCTCTGCCAGAATTTTGCTTCCAACCAGAAATAGCAATTTGGGGAACATCATTCACAATGTTCACATCAAGAGCTAAACAGATTTTTTCTGGCCCAAATTTTTTGAAGGCTTCTTTAACAACGTCAGGGTTTTTGATCACTAAAGAACCAATAATAACTCTCGAAACCCCTGAGTTCAGAAGAGACTCTATTCTTTTCATAGTTCTAATCCCTCCCCCAACTTGAATTTTACCGCTAGCGGTTTCAATGAGTTTAGGAATAGTGCTGGTATTGGAGTTCTCTGAATTTTCAGCTCCGCTTAAATCAACAATGTGCACCCATTCAGCACCATCTGAAAAAAATGAATCCAACAATTGAGTTGGGTCAATATCGTAAGTTCTGACCTGTTCGTAATCACCCTTAAATAATCTGACAACTTGGTTACCTAAAATATCAATAGCTGGAATGATCATTTAGCCGCCTCGCTACCTATGTTCAAAAAATTACTTAGAACTTTTGCTCCAACTTTTCCGGAGCGTTCTGGATGGAACTGCACCCCATAAAAGTTTTTATAATTTATGCTTGCAGAAAAGTTCTCACCATAATTACATTCAGCCGTAGTTGTCTCACCAGTTGGAACCATATAGCTGTGTACAAAATAAAATCGATCCTTCGGTTCTACACATTCAAACAATTTACTATCGGTGACTTTTTCTACAGTGTTCCAACCCATATGTGGAACAGGAAGTTCATTTGTTTCGATCAGTTTCACATCTTCAAGCTGGCCTTTAAATAAATCTAAACACTCAACAGGTTCACCATCACCCTCGTTTGAATAAGATGAAAATATTTGCATCCCTAAACAAATCCCAAGAAGAGGCTGAGATAAGTTTTTAATAACTTCAGTAAGTTTGTTGTCAAGCAAACTTCTCATCACAGCTTTTGCCGTACCAACTCCAGGCAAAAAAACACTTGTGGCGTCGCTAATTTCAGCAGCATCAACAGAAACTCTTGTCTCGTATCCAAGTCTCTCAATCGCATATTTTAAAGATGCTACGTTGGCACATCCTGTATCAACTATGACTACCCCAGAAGTCATGCCATCATCTTTTCAATTGGCAGTACAAGAATTGAACTAGCACCTAAAGCTTTTAGATCTTCAATTGTTTCCCAAAACAACGTCTCAGAACTTACCATGTGTAAGGCCACACGATTTTCTTCGGATGCTAGCGATATCACAGTTGGGTCTTCAAACCCTGGGAGTAGTTTTTTGATATCTTCAAGTTTGTCACGGTCGCAATGCAACATGATGTATTTTGATTCTCTTGCTTGAAGCACACTTTTAACTCTTTTAAGTAAACGGTCAAAAAGTTCTGTCTTCTCAGGTGAGGCCATCGATTTATTTCTAACCAGCACGGCCTGAAAGTCAGCAACCTTTTCTACTTCTTTTAAACCATTGGCTTCAAGTGTTGAACCAGTAGAAACCAAATCTGCTACAGCGTCAGCCAATCCCGTTCTTGGAGCAACTTCTACAGAACCACTTAGTTTTGTGACCGAAGCCGATATTGATTTCTCATCCAAAAAATTGTTGACAATATTAGGGTAAGAAGTAGCAATGGTTTTTCCGTTAAGTCCTTCAGGGCCAGCATACTTTTCACTGGTTTCAACAGCTATTGAAAGCCTGCATTTCCCAAATCCTAATTTCTGCTCAGATACAAGTCCCGACTCTTCACCGTTTGCATATCTAGCGTATTGGGATTCTTGCAAGCTATTCTCGCCGAGTATGCCCAGGTCTACAACACCATCAGCAACTAGATCGGCTATATCTGAGCTACGCACCAACAACAAATCAACATTCATATTTTCAACTGGAATTAGAAGCCTCGATCCAGAAGTAGAAAACTTCATTCCAGAATCTTTTAGAAGCTGTACACATAAAGAGTTCAGTCTCCCCTTCTTTTGTATTGCGATTCTTAATCTTTCTTGTTTCATCTCACTCCACATACAACAACAAAAAGGCCAGAACGTCTGACCGAAATAATAACACTTATTTCATAAACTAATCCGAACCATATTTTAGAAAGGTTCAAATATATTATGAACAACAATTAACAGTGATGGTGCCCGTAATGCAAACTTTTAACAAACCTAGAATTTAGAGAAAGATTCTTATAGTACATCACACTTAATCATAGATTATGATGCTCAGAATTCAAACAACTACCAGTTTTGCTGTCAAGCAAGATCAAGATATCCGTACTACAATATTAGAAGGCGTATATTCAAGCGGGTCAAAGGACATAATGTTTAAACATAGAAGTCGATATTTAAAAGTATTTATATTTTTAGCTACTTTTTTTGCCGTAAGTTTTATTAGCAATCCAGCTCAAGCCGAAATTGATCTTCCTCAAGACGCAAGCTGGGGTGTCAGCGATTTCAGTTACTCAAATTCGGTCGCACGTTTTTCTGCCCTTGCTTGGGATGTTGAAGAAACCAATAACAAAATGTTTGTTGGAGGACAATTTATAAACGTAACAAACGGAAATCAAACAATTTCTCAACCAAACTTTGCAAGGTTCAACCTCGATGGAACTTGGGACTCTTCTTTTACACCAACAGTCGCTCGGCCTGTTCTATCTATGCAAAAAACTCCTGACGGCGGGCTAATGCTAGGTGGAGAGATCCGTCAATATAACGGAAGAAACGTAGGTTCATTAGTTAAGATTGATCCTACAACAGGAAACATTTGGCCCGGCTGGAATACCAGATTTTCTGGTGGAACTAACGTTGTAAGAGAAGTAACACTTGAAGAAGATGGCTGGCTGTACGCTGTTGGGACTTTTACAAACGTGCAAAAAAATGGCGTAAACACACCTGTTACAAATGTTGTTCGTATGAATCCAAATACTGGAGCTATAGATACTTCATGGACACCATTTTTTGATGGAGGAAGTGTCTGGGATGTTAGCGTTTCAAAAACGAATAACACTGTTTACTTTGCTGGCTGGTTTGACAATGCAGCAGGCTCGTTAGTTTCAGCAGTTGGTATAGATACAAACAATGACTCGCTAGTAACTTGGAACGGATACATTTCTAATCAGGGAAGAAGAACTGATGCTATGTATGCGATTGAAGCAACAGAATTCGGCACTGTTTGGGTGGGAGGAACCCAACACGGTTTATATATTTATGATGAAAACCAAAACATGGACTTAGTTGTAAACCACATTACTTCTTATGACAGCAGATATCAGCCTCCAACCCCTTCTAGAAGAGGTGGCGAATTTCAGGAAATAGTAAGAATTGGAGACAGAATCTATGCAACTTGTCATTGCTGGGGTAGCCAATCAACAGGTTTTGGAACATCCCCAATCCCTTACCGTAGCGATTTGGCAACTACCTCGGGAACTCATTCAGGCCGTGTCAGCACAATCATTGCCTATGATCCAGAAACTGGTCTGAGAATTCAATCATTTAATGTCCAAATGTCAGGAGATATTGGCGGGTTTGGAGCGACTCAAGCATCCGATGGATGTTTGTGGGTAGCTGGAGGAATCGATTCTGTCGGCGATCCAGGAAACAGAAAAGCGGGTAGAGATTTAGTTCGGCTTTGCGATGGCCCTGCCCCTATCCCTGTTATCACTCCACCAGCATCATGTGTTGCAATTGATAACGGCAATACAATAGAGGTTAGTTGGCCAGAAGTAGCGAACATGGATTCATATGTAATTCGTAGATCTGTAAATGGAAGTACTGAATATTGGCGAGGAGTCACTACTGAAACAACCTTTACTGATTCAACCAATAACGGGAATTTAGTTTACTACGTAACTTCAAAGTTGGGTAATCAGTTGAGTAGCAGAACTCAATGCACATTAGAAATAGACCTACCATTATCTCCCGATCCAGTTGCTTCATGTATCGCAACTGCAGACGGAGCAAATGTAACTGTTGATTGGCCTGAAGCAAACGGAGCCGAACAATATATTTTGTACAGAACTGTAAATGAAAATGGGCCATATTGGAGAGGCAGAGTTGACGCTCCTGTCAATAGTTTCGATGATACATTAAGAGACGGCAATATTTTGTACTATGTTGCGTCAAGATCGGGCACTCAATTAAGCACACAAACTCAGTGCGCTTTCAATCAATTAATTGACCCATCCCCAATAGCTGCATGTACTGCCAATAGGGGCGTTGGAGATCAAGTTACGATCTCATGGACTAATGCCCCGGGAGCAGATAGCCATGTAATATATCGCTCAGTTGGTGGTAACGGCCCATATTGGAGAGCTACTGTTGACGCCCCTACGAACACCTTTGACGATATACTTAGATCTGGGGTAATTGAGTATTCTGTGAGTTCTAAATATGGCAATTCAAAACAAGTGCAGGTACCATGCACACCAATAATTCAATAATTAAGTTTATTAGGTGTATTGCAATAGGTTTTGTTTTAGTTCTTTCGAGCTGCACAGACTCGGAGCCAGACGGCAAAAATGCTGCCATTGAACAGGCCCAGAATGACAAGATTGAATCAACTACTTCTATTCCTGATCCTCGAGGCCCAGAGCAAACCAAAGCGTCATCAGAAACTTTAGACATTGAAGAAGATAAAGCAATAGAACCTCCTTTAAGCAATAATTTAGTTAAGGAAGATCCAATTATTAAAGCTGTGGACACCACACTTGTTTCATCTAATTCTAAGATTGTTAGCTTAAAGTCTTTAGAGATAAATAATGTAGAGACTTCTGATAGGAAAATTAGTATCTCTTTTAAGATGAAATCAAGTAAATGTTATGGGATCAACTCAACGATAACTGAAACTGAATCAAGCATTATTCTAGAAATACAAACAGGAGCTTTATCAGGTGTAAATATCTCAAATTGCAATGATCAAGTCTACGACTATAAAACTGAAGTCACTTTGAATGATCCTGTAGGCAAAAGAATAATAAAGTTAAATGATACTGAAGCTGATGCTAATGAAGCAATAATTGTTCAAGACCTTGTTGGTCAAGATATCGATGATGCTATTGATATTATTCTAGATAATGGACTTAAGTGGCAAGTTTCCAACCTAGATGGAGAAACGAGAACCACTGTGAAAGATGACTCTAAGATGGTAACTCTCGAAGTCAGCGAAAGCATAGTTACTAAAGCTGAATAAGGTAGCAGATATCACTAAAAAGAGAGAGAAAGGGTGGAGGCGTTCCACCCTTTCTCTTAACCGAGTATGTTGTTTCTCGGGTTTTTGCTTTGGGTTAGCAATTATTCAGCTGTTGAAGCTTCGATGGTTTTTTTGCCAACGTTAACTTTCACTTTCTTTGGCATAGCTTTTTCAGCAATTGGAATACGTAGTGTCAGCACCCCATCTTGATAGTCAGCTTCGATATCCTCGGTATCTAAGCTTTCTCCTAGATGGACTTGGCGTTTGAACTTGCCAGATTTACGGTCAGATAAATACACTTGATCGCCATTTTGTCGATGTACGGCTCTTTCACCATTTACCGTTAAAATATTTCTTTCGACACATATATCGATAGTTTCAGAGGATATTCCTGGTAAATCCATGTGAACCCAGACATCGTTGTCACGCCTATATGCGTCCATGGGGATTGATTCACCAGAAGTTGTGGAATCTATTAATCGGTTAAGAAAGGTATTTAGTATTGGATCATTCTGTAATAGCATTTTGCCTCCTATATACATGATTTCGAGTGGCTAATTTGACCACGAATATAATATACAACCTTTTAATAAACTTGACAACCCCTATATCAACTTTATTGAAAGATATTTATTAGATTACCTTAGTTGAAGGCTAGTCGGGATTAAAGTACTAACACAGTCCCTATATAAGTGAACCCCGCAGCTTGCTTTGTTCATACGGCTATATCGTACGTCCACCAGAATAACTTCTGAGTGACAACCAGCAAAACGGGTTTTAAAACAAACAAAAAAGATAAAAATTTTGACGAGCGTTTTAAGACCCCGGCTTTGCCCTCCGGCTACTCCCCATCTCCGGAATTAATGAGTTCCATGGATCATGGTTTCTATGAGCTAGACGGAAAATGAGAACCCAACCATGCTGGAATCGCTGCGATAAATCAAAGATGAACTCGAAGCAGAAGAAAAACAAAAACGAAGCCTTGCTATAAAGAAGGGCTCTGATTCATCTTCAATAAATACTTTAATGGATTCATCCGATTCCATGATTAAGCGAGCTACAAATATAAGTTCAGAATGGGCTCTCCGTAATAGGCCCGGTACTACGGTAACCTTGAATTCTAGTTTGAGGTGCAACTGCTGTTTTTGTGTAGTTGTTGAAATTCGTTATAAATGATATTGAGTTAATGCGTTTTTGGTCGAAATTGACGGTTTTCCTGTTGCTGATAACTGTCGGTGGATTCGAAGGATCCCTTGTTCTAGCGGTTTTGGAGTGTTTGTTTCTTTTTGGAGCAGGATCCAAGCCTTATCATCAAAGGTTAGTTCTCATCGAAGTCATCCACTGTAGAAATTGCATACACTATAGAACTAGGTGCGTGACAAAAAGTTATCAGTGTTTTGTGAGTTCTTAATGCAACAGCCATAATCATCTATTGCAGCAAGCAACCTACAGGAACTGCCCAAAGGTCTTCCCCAAAAGGAAATAAGTCTTTCCCTGTGTAAAAAACTATTCCCTTAAAAAAATCATTAGGATAAAGCTCCCTAAATTTTCGGATATGCAAAAAATCATTATTTGTCACAGTGGAATTTGATTTTATTTCGACACATATAATCTGTTTTTTCTGATTTTTATTGTTAACTAATAACAAATCAATCTCATGATTTTGTTTATAGCGCCAATGAAAAAAATCTACTTTATTATTTGACCAGCTTGCTTGCGACAATAGATCTGTTATGACTAACGTTTCTAACAACTGTCCAAATTCTTCACTGCTCGCATGCGGGTTTAACCCGCCCAGAGATGTCGCAACTCCAAGATCGAATACATGAAGTTTAGGGCTCTGCAATTCAACCTTAGGCTGACGCAGACGCCACCCGGGAAGGCTCACTATTAACATAGCTTCAATAAACAGACTCAAATATGCTTTAGCTGTTGAACCTTGAATCCCGTTGGTACGAGAAAACTTCTCAAAGTTAACAATCGTCGCAGTAGAACCAGCCAAGTAGCGGTAGAAAGATTCTAACAGTGTCAAATCTCTTCCAGAAAATGTCGGAAGGTTTATAGAACCTCTAAGATATTGCTCATAACGTAGTTCACGAATTTCATCGTTGTTGATACTTAAGAATCCTGGCATGCTCCCAGAAGTCATATATTTTTTTAGGATTTCGAGGTCTAAATCCGTTGAGCTACTCAGGCTTGCAGATTCATCCCATAAAACATCAATGAAACTTCCTATATTTTGAACCGAAACAGAATTAAATTTATTGGCAGTAGTTTTTAAGATTTCGCCTTCCCTTTCCCTAATTGTTAATGGATATAAAGGCAACGGTGGCAAAGTCCTACCCGCTAAGGGATCACTCCCTCCCAAGTTAGTACGCAGCAAACGGGTTGAACCTGTAAGCAAAAATCTTCCCGGTTTTGAATTCTTATCGATTACTGACTTTATTGGAACAGTAATATCTTCCACAAGCTGAGCCTCGTCAATAATAGTCCCAAATTCTAGTTGTTGAATAAAATCTTTCGGAGAAGCCTTTGCAGCTTGATAGGTTGTTTCGTCAGACAAGCTGACATATTTCTTATAAATACCTGAATCTACAAGGTACTCAGCCAACGTGGTTTTACCAGTTGCCCTGGCACCTTCAACTATCACTACAGCTTCAGTTTTTGCTCGTTCAACCAACTTCTGAACAAGACCACGGTAAATTTCCATATTTAACAGACTAACATTATTAGATGCCCAATAGCAAATAAATTCTATGCTGAGCATCAAATTTATTCACCCGATCTTGAAATACAGCTTTGTTAAACGATTTATTATTTGACATAATTTCGTATTTAGCGGGTTATTTAGTAGCGATGAGTGGACTCGAACCACCGACCTCTCGATTATGAGTCGAGCGCTCTCACCAACTGAGCTACATCGCCAAGGTTATTAAGCTGTGTAAGCCTCCTGACAGAATTGAACTGTCGACCTCTTCCTTACCATGGAAACGCTCTACCAACTGAGCTAAGGAGGCACAAGCAAATATTCTAGCTCTTTAATGCTACCGAAGTGACAAATTTTTCAAATAGTGTTCCTGCTAAATTTACGCTGCTTGAAAATACATGCAAGAACCGCTCCAATAAACAAATTTGAATAAAAGAAATTAGAATACCAAACAAATTTAGCCAGTTGATAAATCAATCAACAAACAAGATACTGTAGATGTAATGAAAAATAAATATATTATGATAATCCCAATTATTGCTGCACTAAGCAGTTGTTCAGCTGTAGCCGAGTGGTCTGCTTTCAGCAATGATGATGCAAACTACACAGTTGATTTTCCAGGCACCCCTGAAGAACTAACCCAAAATGTATCTGGAATTGAAATTGAATTCCAGAACGTGGAAATCGGCAACACTGCATATTCTGTATCAAACTTTGAAACTAGCGTCTATGACCTAGATGCAGGCATAAACGGAGCATACATCCAAGGTATTGGGACTGCCCCATCTAGCGTTGAAGACCGGACTATTGATGGACACAGCTGCAAGGAAGGGTTTGGAGAGGGCACAACCCAAGGAGTTGAAGTG
>ENA-ORXT01003519-ORXT01003519.1-marine-metagenome-genome-assembly--contig:-NODE-3519-length-17152-cov-8.130659_pt1 | contig 17152 bp, 21 predicted proteins | sample MGYA00237868_ERZ511482 | MGnify/ENA metagenome assembly ERZ511482 | reverse complement strand
TTAAGTCGCCCCGCGTAGTTAGGCTCAGGTTAACACCCGCCCTGGCAACGGGTTGCAAAGATGCCACCAGTTCTTCTAAGGCAGAGTCCAAACCTAGTTCTTCCAGACCGGGCGGGCGCAACTCTTTTATATAGCTTCTTAGACGTTTGACCACCTGCATAACTTCAGCGTGCCGCGCCGCCATAGTTTTAGCAATTTCAGGTTGCTCGTCGGCGCGGTGCGCACGCGCGCGCGCAACGGCCGGCCGGCGTGGACGCGCGGGCACCCCCGACGCCGGCCTTGCTTCTGGGCGGCCGCCCGGCGGTTTGTGAGGCGACCACAGGTTCAAAAAAGCACACAACGGCGTCGAGCCTCTAGAATTCCCCAGGCGACCGAGAAAACAAAAAGAAAAAGCACACGCGCCGCCTGCCGCCCCCCTTTGCCGCCGCTAACGGAACCCCCGCCCGCGCCCGTCCTCTTCCCTCCGCCCCCCCACCGTCCCGTACGCGTGGCGCCCGCCGCGGGTGAGGTGGCTCTCCTCGTCGCTCGGCACCTCCCCCTCAGACGACGTGAGCGACGGGCCCGAACTCATCAAGTCGTCCCCGTCAAAGCTGCCCCCGCCGCCGCCGCCGCCGCCGCCGCCGCGGCGGCCGCCAAACGGGGGCACCCGGCCGGGGGGGGTGTGGGGCAGCACCGCCGACCCACCCACCACCGGCAGCGCGCCGTACAAGTCCGTGGCGGGCGCGTAGGAGGCGGAGGAGGGGCCCCCACCACCGCCGCCGGCCGCGCCATTGCTGCCGCCACCGCCGCCACCCCCACCGTCGGTGGCGCCGCCGGCGCCACCACCACCACCCCCACGCCCCCCGGCCGCTGCGTCGGCGCTGTGCACCCGCCGGCGGATGGCGAGCAGCAGGTGCCCCCGCGCGCGGCCGACGAGCGGCAGCAGCCGCTCGCCAACCACCTCTGAGGCGGACAAGCAAAACACCACGGACCCCGCGGCGGTGGCGGCGAGCAGCGCCGCGGCGACCGGGGAGCCCTCGAGGTAAAAAATGACGCCGAGCGTCGCGAGGCTAATGCCCGTCCACAGGAGCAGAAAGTTGGCCGACGACCGCGGCAGCGCGCCGTCAATGTGGGAGCGCGAAAAGACGTAGCGCAGGTTGTAGCTGTCGACGGCGTGCTTGCACACAAAGTAGAGCACCGCAAACGACCAGATGAGGGGGGCGACGCACCCAAACAGAAGGCACATGGACATGACCGTCACGTTGTACGCGTAGTGGCGGGGGAAATCAAAGGCGCCCGTGCATTTCGCTTCGGCCGCCTCGAGAGGCGTCAGCGCGCGGTAGCGGCGCCACGCGGCCATGGTGTTGGCGGGCAGCTGCAGCAGCCAAAAGATGGAGCCCGACAGCGCCAGCTGCACGAGGTAGGAGCAGAGGAAGAACGCGATATCCCCCGAGAAGAGGCGCTCGAGGATGGGCAGCGCTTGGACGACATTCTCCCCGCGGCCGCTGCGCTCGTAGAGCATGGTGAGGAATTGGGAGGCGTTGTCGAGCGCGAGCGACGGGAGCACCACCGCGTTGCACACGTAGTAAAAGGTGGTTTTGCGAAAGACGCTCATCTCCTGCGCCGAGTGCGTCGGGTACCCCTCGAGGGTGACCGTCGCGCGGAGCACCGACGGCACAATGGCAAAGACGAGCGCGAGGAGGACGACCGGGAGGTAGGCGAGCAGCAGCGACCGCACGACCGCCGAGTGGGTGACCCAGTTGGGCAACAAGCCGAGGAGCGACTGCGCCAGCGCGTTGGCATCGTCGGCGGGCGACGCCGACGCGGCGGCGGCGGCGGCCGCCGCCGCCGACGCCGACAGCGTCGAGTTGGCGCCCGTCAGCAGCGCCCGCGGGTCGCTGAGCAACACCGCGTTGGTGCACATGAGCCGCACGGCGGTCAGCAGCGCGACGGGGGAGGTGAAGAGGATGAGCATGGCAAAGACAATCCCCTGCACCCCAACGCTGCGCACGGTCCGCTGCCAAAAGGGCATGCTCATGTTGGCCCAAATGATGTCCGAGCTGCGCGGCGCCCGCTCCGCCCGCACCCCCGCGAGGTCGTCGTACGGGAAGGGGAAGGCGTCGGCGGCGGCCAGCGGGGTGGGCGCGTGGGTGCCGCCGCCGACGCCGCCGCCGCCGCCGCCCCCGCCGCCGGTCGGTGCGGTCGTCCCCGCCGCCGCTACCACGGCCAATGGCGGCGGCTCGGTCGACGCGGCCGTCGAGGTGGCCGCCGCCGCCACCTCCGCCGCCGCCGCCGCCCTCTGGACGGTGCTCGTCAGCGACGCGCACGCGGCGGCGGGCGCCCACTGCGTGAAGGAATCGGGCGCATCACCATTCACGGGTGCCGGCTGTGAATGTCACCTGTGAATGCTGTATTGACCAATCAGAGAGTGTTACGGCCCCCATCTGAGCGCTCAGGCCCCCACCAGACACGACGACGTGTCGCAGGCACAGCCTGCCTGTTGCCTGTCTGACGCCAGACACGAGCGGCTCTGACACGCTCAGACATGAGGCCAGTTCAGACAACAGCTCGGGCCCGGGCCCCAGACATCGAGCACGCCCGAGATCCACTGGCCGACAGTGGCTGCTGACGACCCCCTCCTCGGCCGCCGTGCGGGCACCCCTGTCACCACCGTCGTCCCCGTCGCGGTCGCCACCGTCGCCCCCGTCCCCACCGCGGCCGCCCCGGGCGCCGTCCACGCCGCGCCCCCGACCACGCGGCGGCCGCGCCTCCCCGTCCATCGCCAGCAGCATTTCCTCCCCAATCGGCACCCCGCCGCCCGCGACGCCATAGCCAACCGCTTCTGGGTTGAGGTTGCGGCCAACGAGGACCACCACTGATACGGAAGCATGGACCACCTGGATGTCGTCAAGGCCCTCGTCCGCGTCCCGGGGGGTGTACGTCGACGTCAGGTTGAGAGTCGCAGGGACCGTGACGCACGCCAATGGGGGCTTGTCTTCCGTAGCGGCAGGCGGGCTAGCGGGGGGTTCTTCCGCCGCGGCAGGAGCCTTTGTGGTATCCTCCTCAACCTCAAGCGCCTCGGCTGGTGCAGCGGCCGTAACGGGTGGGCGGTGCAGGAGTGCCTGCACGATGGTCACAGCCTTGACAATCTGGGCCGTGTGCGCAACGAGCGTCACAGTGCCTGTTCGCGACGCCTCCTGTCCATTGCAATCAAAGAGCATGGCACACCAAAGACCCAACGACGACATCAGCCTCAGGAAATCACAAAGCGCGTCAGAAACCAGACCAGCACAGAGACATTCAGCCAAGCCGCAACCACCCGAAACCCATCTAGTCACAAAGAAAGCCCTGCAAACGTGCGCCACCAACGTACCAGCTCCGCCGTCACCAGCGCCACACCCTCCGTCAAGCTCATGCCGTGCCACACCTTGATCAGCTTGCCCATTCCTGGGCTGCCAGCGCCGACCGCATCCAGCGCTGCGGCAACCTGTCCCTCATCCAAGCCCCCCGACGACAGCTGGCGATACTTCTCCATGGTGTCTGGCGACCAGCACCTTCGATCTACAGGCAAAAAAGGCGGCACGGTCCGCCGCTGGCTGGGAGCTGGCGGTGCCTTACCCCAAGCGCTCGGCGATGGAGACGCAACAAGAAAGAGCGCGGCGTGAGCAGCCACCACCACACCCTGTAGCAAAAAGCCCTGGCGCGGGCAGGCGGAAGCGTCGTCGGATGGCAGCGGTTATGCTCGCTCAGCGGGGGGGTGTCTCGTCGACAGCGCCCGTGTGAGTTGCTCAGACTGTCAGGCCACGGCGCGGCGCTCCGTGGGCGCGGTGGACAGTAGGCCACGTGGAGTGGCCGACGCCACGTTGCAGACACAGCGCCCCAACCAGCCTCCACTCCGAACGATCCGGCAAAAACTCTCTTGACCGGTCTAGTCGACGTGATCTTTGCAGACTAACACGTTTCAAGTACGTTTCTCGGGGGTAAGCTTGCTGGAGTTGACCATGTTGTCCCAAAAGACATCTCCGCCTCAACGCTCCTCACGCCGACCCTCGAGTGCGTCATCGAAGCGGGGCTCTCTGACACTGCGTGTGCCACTGTTCTCGACCACTCCCCAGCAGCAAACGGCGAGAGCCAACGAGAGCGGTCACTGTCGATCGTCGGCGGGCTCCTGATCACCGCCATCCGCTTTGGAGTTTCCTGCACGGTGCCGCCTCGAGGCATTGGCAACCACTCCGCTTCCCTTCGCCGCCCCCCTCTTTGCTGCCGGCTGCATCCCCCCACACTCCCTCGGTTGCCATGGCCGCCTTTGTCGGCCTGCCGGTGGCCACTGTTGGTGGCCGCCGACCGCGGTCGCTCTCCAGTCGTCTACGGGGTACCCCCCTGGTTGCTCCCCTCCTCTCCCCGCGGTGTTCCCTGACCGGCCCAGGCGGGGGCGTCGGGTCGGGCGCCCTCTGGCAGCGCCGCGCGGCGGTGGCCGCCGCCCAGTCGGCGGCGCCAGCCGCCGCCTCGGGCGCGCTGGCGTTTGACAAAGTGCCAGCGTTCAACCCCTACGAGGACGATGACGATGACGATGATGAGGGTCGGGGGGGCGCCGGAGGTGGTGGGAGAGGAAGCGGCGGGCGTGGCGGCGGCGGCGGCGGCGACGGCGGCGGCGTCCCGGATGGTCCCCGTGACCCCCTAGCTTGGGCCGCTCACGTTTGGACGTACAACTTGGCTCGCCGCCCCATCCTCTCCAAAGCCGTCTCGACGTCGCTCATCGGCCTCTTGGGCGACTTGATCGCCCAAGGTGTCAGCCACCGGCGGGCGCTCGCGGCGGTCCCCGCCGGCTGCCCGTATCGCCCCCCCTTCCGCCTCGACGCGCGCCGGGCAGCCGCGGTCACCGCCCTCGGCTTTGTTTTTACGGGCCCGATGCTGCACGGATGGTATGAGACGCTCGGGCGGGTGTTCCCCGGCGGCGGCTGGGCGGCGGTTGCCTCGTCCGTGGTGGCGGACCAAAGCCTCTTTGCGCCGTTGGTCAATGGCGTCTACCTGATGGCCACGGGCCTCATGGAGGGGGGGGGGGTGGACGACGTCACCGCCAAGGTCCGCGGTGGCTTTGGAGACGTGTGGCGCAAGAGCATTGCGGTGTGGGTGCCGGCGCAGGCCGTCAACTTTGGGCTTGTGCCCCTCGTGTGGCGGGTGCCGTACGTGAATGGGGTGGCGCTCCTGTGGACTGTGCTGCTGTCGTCGGTGGCGCACGCGTGAGGGGGGTGACACGGGCAGATTTGAGGGGCGTGGTCGGTGGGTGTCGGCCACGACGCGTGTGACGGGTCGAGGCGAGAGCGCTGTCGGGGGATGTCCGGGTTGTTAATGCATTTTGGTGGCGTGGTGGCGGCGTGGCGTGGGATGCTGGATGTTGGGCAACGCACTCTCGACTCCGCCAGTGCAGGGGCACTGGCGGGGTGTTTTCTCATCTTCTTCTCACGTGTAGGCTTGGCATGGTTGCAACATCTGGATGGGTGTAGGCCCTGGGGCGGTACACCCTGCGGAGGATGCATGCATCGTGTGCGGTATGTGCGAGTGTCGACTGCCAGTAGGTTGCGGCCGACGTGAATGATGTCTTTGCCTTTGTTGTGGTGCGGCGATCGTTGCTGGAATGCATCTCGTCCGCCCGTCGAGCTGTCCTGTATGGCCCAGCGGATCCGTGCAGGTGGAAATCTTCTCCGGCTGTGTGGTCAGTTCACGCACGGCGGGCATGGGGTGGCCGTGACAACGGGTGACAATGTGGTGACGCAACTACCCAGCCAATGCGCTGTGGCTGAGCAGAGCAACACCGGCAGCTCCCAAAACAGTCGGGCACCTCGTCGAGGCTACCCAAACACGGCAGAAGACCCAGGCATCACTGGTCATATCAACAGACGAGCTACAACGGCAGGACATCAGACACAACACTCGCAGTGGCACATATCGTGATCGAATCAAACACACACACGACCACCTCTGGTGCAGGCGGTGACGTCTTCATCCCATCCAGCTAGAAACGAGCACCCCAAGGGACAAGGAACACCACCTCAGCAACGCGCACACCGTCAAGGAAGAGTAGACGGCAACAACAGCAGCGCGAGGCCGGGACGCGAACAGACCGCGAAAACCGTATCCCAAAAAAAAAAAACAGAAGACAAGAGAAAACAATACAGTTCCAAGCGGAGCACTTCGCATCGAGCCGTACGAGATCTCCACGGTGACGCACCACCACCGAGAGCCCACCAGTACACTAGAGAACAATCGATCAAGCTCCCAGACACGAAGGTGATACCCCCACCCGCCAGTCCAACCGTCTCGGTCTGAAGCTGAGAGAAGCAGGCCATGCGCCAGCAATCGCTGGTCCAAGGAGAGCTGCGCCGCAGACGGTCACGAGCACACCGGCGACGGCGCAGCAAGGCTGGGGTGTGGTCTTCCCGGCTCGTCCTCAATCCCCACGGGTCGAGGCCACGTCCACCCTCACTTGGCGGCCATCTACATCGGCGTTGTTCATTCGCGAAATGGCGGTCTCGGCCAGCTGCACAGAGGAAAATGTCACAAAGCCAAAGCCGCTGTGGTCGTCAGGGGAGCACGAGGACCCCCCAGGGCAAGGATAATCAACACGACAAGCAGCGCAGAACTGTCATTCCGGAGTGTCAGTGCGGCTGCGTGAAATTGGTCTATCAAGAATATGATGAGACAGCCTCAAGGTGAGCACACGGAGCCCAAGTTGTGTCTTGCGTTTTCTGCTTCGCCATAACGTACCGGCTGCGCCCCGTGTAGCGGTCAACAATGACCTTCGCGTCAGTCACCGTTCCGGGGCCTCCACCGACCCCCTCCTCAAATGCCCTGCGAAGGCTCTCGTCATTTGTGTTCCAGCTCAGATTGCCAATGAACAGGCGCGTCCCAGGTGCAGCAACGGCCGCCATACTACCGGGCGGGTGGAACAACGGGGTGTGTGTTTGGTGGGAGGGTCGGACTCACGTCGCAAAGTCGGGCAGGCCTGGTTCGATAGGCAACGAGGTGAGTGTGGAGGCACTGCCAGCGGAACGTAGAGTGGTGGTCAAACCGCTAAGCACACGAGGGCCTCAGTGTGGTTGCTTTAAAGGCCTCGCCAAGACTGCACTGCGTGGCCGTGCGTCACATGCAGCAGGTGCAAACACCTCGCTAAGACGCCAGAACGCACCCGTCAGGGCACAGTGGCGCCGATGCCGTCGCTACAGCTGTGCGTCTGTGCAACCACCATTCAGGAGGCGTGTCAGGCTGGCCCAGTGCCCTCGGTCGAGCCCGCAGCCAACCATACTGCGTTGGGCCCCAAAACGGCTGGGGATAGAGGCGTGGCAAGTGCATCTGCCAAAGGAAAGCGGCGCCATGAAGGGTGGCAGAAGGCCGAAAAAGCAGGTAAGTCACAGGTAGGTGGACACCGATCCTGCAGTTGAGGCGCGGAGGGCTGGCTGGCGGCAACTCCCACCTGGGGCTGATAGCCTCAGTGTCTGCGAGCACTCCTCAAAATCCTGACCCGGCGCGAGGTCGCACCTGACACCATAGGAGTCTGCACTCACCGACGGGTTGAGACCACAAGGGTCTCCCAGCGCAGAACCAGAGCTACCCGTGCCGGTCGCTCGTCAGGAGTGCACGCGGAGAAAATCTCCCCCCCCACCGATTGGGGCAGAGCGTCTGGCCCTGTTGGACCTGTGGTAGAAACCAGGACAGGGCCCAGAGAAGCACCAGCTGCCATGCGAGCAGGGACAGCCACCGGTGCCGCGGTGGAATTGTGGGATTCACCACCCGTCCTGGCTCTCCACCGTGGCGCAAGCGAAACCACCCGTTGCGCTGCGTCGGCTCACGAGGCGGGGGCCTATCCTCATCATCACTCACCTCCAGCCCTTTTGCGACCTCTGTGGGTGCCGCCGACATATGGTCGCAAGATGCCCCTTCTCCTAAGCCTTGTGAATCTATAAGCACGGGCGAGGGTGCCGGGCAGCGCGCCTCCGCATCTTGGGGGCGTGAGCTTGCGAGTGGCCGGTGCACCGGCAATCAAGCCCCTGAAAGTGCGCAGTGCATCACTCCTTCATGGCTGACCTACCCGTCGCTCGCCATGAAGGCGGTTCAAATCGTGAGAGGCCCTTGCTTTGCATGTACATGAGATCGCTTTCACACCGCGTCAACAGCAGCAGACGCGCGCTGTGACTGTTCCACTCGAACATCCACCCAGGATTGCGTCCACGTCCGCATTGCTGGGCCACGCACAATCAATCAGGGCCATCCGATGGGTGCGCGCCAGACCGACGGGTCTGAAGCTGCGGGGGCCACCTTGCGGCATGGCGCAGCCTGACGAGTCGCGGCACGTTTCCGGAGGTTTGATCTGCGGGGCGGGTGGAGATGGGGGGCAGCACCTGACAAGAACGGGACGACAACTTATGTCGTGCTGCTGGCTCGCCTTCCGACGAGCGTGGAATAGACGACAGGTGAGCTTTAGGCAAAACGCCCTCCCACCCGCCGAGGCCTTTCTGTAGTCACATGTCTGCTCACATGCGGCCTCTGCCCATTCAGAGACAGCTGTGACAACGTGGCGAGCAGGCTGTGAGACCTACCAAAAAACCTGGCCGACTGGGCCGAGGAGATCCTCAGCCACAGCCGGAGAGGCGCAGGGGCCCTTAGAGTCCACCTGCCGCACAGCGCCTGAGGAATGAATGAAAACAGGTTTGGTAGGAAAGTTTTTTGGCGCCTTTCGATATGGTCCCATTGTTAAAGCACACACACTTCGGATTCAACACAATTCGCATGAGCTCACCGAGAACTGTCCAATAAAGGTACACAGCGTTTTGTACCCGATTCCTTAAAGCTGAGAACTGCCAGATTCGAACACACCTACCGACGGTTCGCAGAACTGTCGCACATTGATCATGCGATCAAATTATGCCCACTTTTTGTTGATCTTGGAGACAGAGCCCGCAGTGGAGTTCAGAAGTGCTCAAAGACCATCTGCACCGATATTCAGTGCGAATCATCCTCACACCAGCACCTGAAGATTCGGCAATTGTCCCGCGAAGTTGCTGCCACATGCTCATGAAGGATCATTACAATTCGCTGGTTCTGATCGCTGCTTCTGCGTATCGTGCTGCGAACTGTCCTGAAGTGGGAGTAAGATCATCCTGGGGATCGTGCTCAGGACTGTCCTGGCGTCGGAGTAGAATCATCTTCGAGATCGTCGTCATAGATTGAGTGAACGAGTGCGCAAGCTTGGTCTAGATCCCTGCCTCAAGGACCCGATCGTAGATGATAGCCTGGACTACTTCGAGTGAAGTCGTGAGGAGGGCAAGACCTGCCCATGGGGCGTCGCTCATGGGCCACGAAACGTGTGCAGAGGGAGCCTCAATGTGACTTGGTAGTCGTGCGACGGACACGCTGTTTCCCGGCGCAGAGGGGATGGGAACTGGGTAAACATGCGTCGGCTCGCACATCGAGAATACCGTTAAGTCCCGGACGCACGCAGGCCCGATTTACCAATGATTGGGTCTCCGTCCTGTGCTGAAAATTCCATCTCAGCTCAGTGGCAATCTCGTCCCGTATCATCCTAACACAGCACGTCCCGAACTCGCAATCCCCCGGTTCATTACATGTCAGAAGCACTCGCACCAGAATACGCAATCGCATGCGTGATATGTCAGATTCCACGATGGGCATTGGTCTAGGGTTGCTAAACGCGCCCCGAATTTTGGGGGCGCGGTATCATCCAGCCCCAGAAAGCGCCCGAAAGCGCCCCAAACGCACCGAAAAGCGCCCCAAAGCGCCTCAAGCGCCCATATAAATTCAGTCTGAATCACGCATTGATAAAACAGAAGTACAGAAGTGGTGCCCGTGGCTACCCTCTCAAGTATCATGTAAAAGAGAGTTGCGCCTGGAACTACGATCCACGGCCGATGGAGTACGCCAGGTCCGACGATAAACTACCCTATTTGCATTTCCGAGAGGTTGGGGATCCATCCCTCATTTTTCCGATGCATTACTGTGCAGCTCCGCTTTCTTTCGTACTGACAGTCATTCGTGGCCCCGACGCTCAGAGCGCCATCTGTGGGCGTGCCACGCATACGAGGGCAGTCGTCACAGGCTGGTGGCAAGATTTCTTTGGACGTCTGATAGACGATTGTCAGGGCTCCCTTCGGCTGGGACAGCAGCAGTTCATAGCTGCTGGGTCAGCAGCCTGCTTGTTGTCGGAGGCCGTCGAGTTTTGACCGGCACTTGACAGTGTCACGTCTATACTTAGCTGAGCAGAAATTACAGTTTGTGCCCCAAAAGCGCCCCTTCCCATATGGGGCGCATGGCGCTTACGCACCAAAATCGCACTTTTAAGCGCGCCCTGAAAGCGCCCTTAAGCGCGCCCCGAGATGCGTTTAGCAACCCTACATTGGTCTGAGCGGAAGGAGTGTCAAAATGTTTTTGTTCACGCTATTGACGGAATAGGCAGACATTTTGTTTGCGGAAGAGGCAGTCAGACTATCAGTTGAACAAGTCCTTACAGTTTCTTCGAATGACAGTCCCCGAGATGATCTGTGGGTCAGGATGACACTGCTTCTGGAACGATCCCAGAATCAGTCCCGAAGATGATCCGTTGAACGAGTCCAGAAACTGCAGTGATCAACTGTCAAATCACAGAGGTCACTAGAGAATCAGGCAATCTTGCCCGATTTACCTGGTACACCCCACCGGGGCCAGCACGTGGGACTTGTAGGCCACGTTCTGGACCTCCTCTCGGGGTCAGTGGTAGAATAGACACTGGAACGCACTTGTGCACTTGTGCACGCGCCGTCAAGACTGAGCCTAAGTCGCGTACTAGACCACATCTCATGTACTAACGGCCCGATTGCCTTACTGGCATCAATTCGGAGCGGCGGCCGTCGGACGGCACCCCCAGCTAAGACTGGCCGTTTGCGGTCTTTTGGCTTTTCCATCAATAGCGTGCTTCTGATTGATTGATGGGCATTTCGCGTAGACCTTTCTCGAGCTGTCAGACAACTGAGAGATGAAAAGTCACTCACCTGCCCTGACGGGCGCATGGGGGGTTGCAAGGATTCAGTTTTCAGGGCTGACTTCCGACACAGTCCTCCAAAGTTTATAACTGTCCGCGTATTCGGCCTTCTCGACTGCGGTGAGTGTCATCCTTCGCTCACCTGGCATTCCGATGAGTTGGTGGGGGATGGGGCGGGACCGACGTTGTTGCCTGCACGGCATGGCTGGGGGCTGGGGGCGCACGTCTCCGCAGCTGTTTTATAGGCATGTCAACGGAGACTGGGAGTGTGGCGGGTGCGCTGCGCGGTTGCGGCGTGGGTGAAGGGCGTTGGAAGCCTTGTGAGTGCTGTGGTGTAGCTGGGATGGGGAACGGCAAGTCGCCAGCGCGCGGCTCACTAGACCGCAACGACGACGCGTGCCATGCCAAGACATGTGCGATGAGGACATTGGCACCCCCCTTGCTATTGTGCTTTTTGTATTCACCAACCGTGGGTGGGACATGGCCCCTCTCGCATCTTTGTATCTGCCCGCGGTGGTTGCTCCCCGACTCTGCGACGGACGACCATATTGGGATTGGTCGCGTCGCCCTGGCGCTGCAGGCCGCTCGTTTTGTCTCTCGCCCCTCGCTCCGAGCTGAGCATCTCGTGCGTGTCCCAACGACGCCTGACGTATCCTTCGTCTCCTATTGGAACCTTTGGCACTTTTTTCGTTGTTCTGCACCCGCCCCATTTGCCTTGTGGTTCCCCCCTCCCGTCGTTCTTTGTTGCTCTTTCTTCTCGGAGCTTGTTTCCTATCGGATGTTCGACTGCTTGCTCTATATCATACTTCACTTCCTGTTTTCCTGCTCCATAATTCTTGTTCCGTGTCCTCAGTCAGTGTCATGTTGTCCCTTCTGCAGCTTTCAGCCCACTCCCCATACAGGACTTGTACCCCACCTTAGTCTGGTGCGGCTCCCATGACGGCACCCGGCTGCACGGTTTCGATCATCTGCTTGAGTTTTCCATGTGGAGGCATGCGGGGGAGACGCCAAGGTGAGCAGAAGGGGTCATTGTGCATCTGGAGAAAGTGGTGGCACCGCTGCTCTTGTTGTTGTGTGCACTCGGGTAACAGCTCTTTGAGTTACGTGGGGGAGGAGATGAGCAAGACACACGGGACCGACTACTGGGAGAAGATAAGAGTTACGCATTGAAGAGACTATGTGATGCGGAGGGAGAGAAAAACGAATGGGACACCAGCCGGGTGTGTGCGATGGACCGCCATGCGGGACTTTTGGATGGGTCATGGTACCGCTGTGCTGTGGTAAAGCAAGCGATCCCTCATCCACCCCTAGGAGTCGCTTTGGTTCCCTTTGTGCTTTCTGTCTCTGTTTCCTGTGACATGGTAGTCGCCGTCGCCTTTGGTCTGTTCCTTCTGTGTGCGAGACTATTCGTGAGCTTGAATGTTCTTTTCCCTCTTCTGTTCCCTACCGAAGCGTAAGAGCCACCGCAGGATGCACCCCTTCCTCCTCCAAGATATCATCTTCTGCTGGTGGCTGCTTTTCTTCACCTCCACGTGCATTCCATATCTCTGCCAAAACTGCCGGCGCAGGTGCAGCATCGTCGGTTCTTGCGACAGCTTCACCGGCTGCATTCTCGACTTGCGCATGCGCGGCTGTTTCCGCTACGAGCAGCGCAGCCAGCGCCGCCGAGCGCTTGGCCGCGTCTACTATACGTTTTTTGTACGCGTTCATAGTGGTGATGGCACTCGTGGACCTTCCATCCGCCCACGCCTCCATTTCAGCTTGCTCCTTGCGGGCGCCGACTGCCGTCTGACGATGGCTGGACTTGTTCACTCGCAGCCGGCCGGCTCCGGGCGTCTTGGCCTTGCGCGTCCCGGCGGCGGCCGACTTGCGCGTTTTCCAATTGCTCAGGCTCCTCTCCGCCAACGGCAGGCGCTCCAGCGCAGCCTGCTGCACCATCTGGGCGCATGACCCCAAAAATGAGTCTGCGGTGCACTGTGCTTGCGCTCGGTCAAAACACGCGTGCCATGCCTCGAGGGCCTGCTTCGGGTATGACCCTAAAGAGCCGAAACGCCGCAGGAAGGTCGGGGCGTGGTGGGTGAGAGCATGGATCTTGGAAGAGACGCTCAACCAGGAAAAGATGACCTGCAAGTCAGGTACGAAACGTTCAAGCGCCGAGCTGAGGTCCGCAACTTCCTCTGCAGGAATTTCTGTCGCGCGGTTGAGAGTACGGATGACGCCAGCACACGCCGCCCACACCGTGCGCAGAGCTGCAAGTTGAGGCGCCGGGATGAGCCCCTCCAGCGCGTCGGAAACAATGGAGCCGGGCACTGCAATGCTATGGCACTCTCTGCCCGCGAAACCACCACCATGGTACGGCACAGGGCACACGCGCACGTCCTTCAGAAAGGCGGCGCCGATAGCGGCGGCCGCAGGGCGCGCGGCCGACGGACGACCACACAGGGCGGCCGCCTGCACCCCAAATCGCAACATATTTGCAGTGACGCCGAGCGTAAGATGGAGAGGAGCCACGACAATCTGACAGGGCTTGACATCAAATAGCGGTGGGTACTCAATGATGAGATGCTCAAGGGGTGTGACGAGGATGAGAAGTTCATCGTTACAGTCTTCCCCGAGCGCTTCATCGCATCATGCAGTTGTTCGCAGGTGCGGAGCTTCCTTGGCGACTGCCGAGCGTCCTGGATATCTCCAAATGCATCCAGCGCCTCGGCATTGGCATCGCCGCGCCGACCCACGAAGAGGCATCATACGCACGACAGTCGGCAAGACGCGCCCTAGTGACCCAGGAAGCAGCTCAGGAACTGCAGGTCACCCCTCAAGAATAGGCGCATGGCACGTGGTGAGCCGTTGACACTCACACCGCGTTCCAGCAAAGCCTGCACGTCACCCATCCATGGGCCAATCATCTCATGGAGATCTGTGTTGGTATCAGACAAGCTCGGCGTCGTGGATAGCAAGATGGAGTGGGAGCGTGACACAGGGTGCACCTGATTGGGCGTGGTCGTCACAAGTTTAGCGGTGGAGGTCCCGCGACCACTCTTGTCCAACCCCAGACAGAATGAATGTCTGCCACGTTGTCCGCGTGCTGCTCGTACGGAAGCTCCGGATTTAGAAGATACGCGGACGTGTGGGGGACTGGTCGTCCATCAGGTCCCCGCACATACCGTTCCCTGAGCTGCTCCAACTGAACTAATTCGTCCAGCGTGCACTGGAAAGAATCCCGGAGGCTGACGAGGTGGGCCTCGCGAGCGTCCTTCCACACCTGCCGCCCTTGCTCGGCGGTAGCTGTGCGCATAGCGCTACGTAACCCTGGACGCCAACCCGCTGTCCTTGCCGCCAAGGGCATTGCGCAGCTTGCTCCACCTGGTCTGGCTCAATTGGTGCTTAGCCATGAACAGCGCCTGTTCCTGAAGGGACAGGCGCTGCAGATGGCCCGTCGGCACGGCTGGCACCCCCTCCTGGTGCTGTGCCGCTCGGAGGATGTTCAGAATCTCTCGTCACGTCGCGGGCGCGGCGGCGTCAGCAGCGCCGCCCGCTGCGTGCGCGACGGCGCTTACACGTTGCCGCATTTGCCGCGCCTAAACAGCCGTTTTGCGCATGCGTGTAGGTACCGGCTCGTATCATCTATTGATGCCGTTGCGAAAAGAGATCGATATGAGGGTGGGGCATAGTGCGCGGAGCTGCTTCGCCATGAAGGCCTCAAACAGCGTCACCTCCGACTTTCCGAGGGTGTTGTACCTCGCCAGCAGCGTCTCCAGCGCGACTGTTGGAGATGGGGAAGACGACGCAAGAGCAGCCGCCTTTCCTGGCTTATCGGCCGCTGTCTCCGGTGCCCAGTCACTGGACGATGCAATAGACGAGTCTTGGACGAGTGCGGCCACGGCCGACAGCAGGTTCAACCCGAGAGCTTTCTCATCGGGTGATGGGGCGGGGAGCGGCGGCGTCGACGCCCATCGGCTCCGGTCAGCTGTCGATCGACACGCGGCACACACTTTGCGCCCCTCGTCAGGCTTTGCCGCGGCCTCATTGGCCGTGTAAGCTCCCGACAAGAGCCGCGGCATCGCCGCCGGGCTGGGTACGTAGGTGCCGGCACCCATGGTCCCCTCTTTGTGCAGGAGCGACTTGCAGTTCTCAAGTACACGAATTGCTGTCTGCTTGCATCGGGCAGCCGCGAAGCAGCCGCTGCACAAACTCAGAAGCTCACCACTTGCGTGCACGCCAAAGGGTGGTCTGCGCTTGCTCTTGCGCAGTGTATCTGCGACGCTATGGGCGGCGAGCTCGAGGGGGTGGTGCGAGATGCTGGCTAGGTAGGCTTCGGTGGCTTTTGAGGGGGAAAGGAAGGCGTGGGTCCTCCCGTTGCATACAAATGCAAGAGGCTTTCCCGTGAAGGGATTCATGATCTCTTTTACTGATGGGAACAACTCAGTCGAGGCACTGCGTAGATATGTGCGGAGCAGAAAAGCGAAGCAACAGACGCCCCGGATGTTAGGCATGGCCAGTAAGACTGCTGGGCCAACGGTGGCGGCACAAAAAGACATCAAAATGGATCCCCGGGGTTCATCTGACCGCCGTCGTGCACCGATCACGCTGATGCACTCAGATCCCATTAGCTCACATCGCCTGACTCTACCTCAAAGGTGGAAGTGCCAGCCATACCTCATCAAGGCACTCTCAACCGGCTCCATGCTGTCCTCCATCGGCCGAAAAGACCAAAGACACAAAAGAAGTACGGCAAGGGCGAGGTGGGCAGAGGTAAAGCACTTGTATAGGATAATAGAGCTCCAGCAGGGTGGGCGGGGGTAGGGCGCGTGTGTATGTCTTTCACCGATACGATTGGACGACGGTGGATCGGAAAAGTGAAGCGCCTCCGGAATGTGCATGCGGATGGGGTTCACTGGAAATGTTTTCAAGGAATCCATGAAATATTCATTCCAGAAGACCGCCCTTAACTTGGGGTGACAGGGGCCGAACGCACCTCTTCTGGCGGGGGGGGGTCAAGAGCGTGGGCTACAAGTCCCACGTGCTGGTCCCGGTGGGGTGTACAAGGTGAATCGGGCCAGATTCGTGGGCTTGTAGCCCATGCTGAAGCAGGCTACAAGTGATGCGCACACAAGAAAATGTTGTGTGTCTTCGTCGGTACGCAGCGTGCCAGGGCCAGTCAGGACCGTTTGTCACACATCAATCTGTGTCGGGCGTCCCTGGACTCCCAACAGCCACCAGCGTTCAGCACGTAGATGCAGGAGCTATGGGTGTCACACATCAATCTCTGTGGAACGTCCCTGGTCAGCCAGAAGCCACCAGCGTTCAGCACGAAGAAGCAAAAGCTCTTGCGGTCATACATCACTTTCTTTGCTGATGTTGGCTTTGGTGGCTTGGCGACGGGCTTGCTGTTGGTGGGCGGCGGGCTACGTGATGGTGGTCGGGCGATTGGCAGGCGGTGGCCTGGTGGCAGCGCGCTGACGGCGCGCAGGGGGTTTCCAGGCGGTGGAAAGGCGGTGGGCTGGTGGCGGGCAGGCGGTTGGTTGACGGTGGGCTGGTGGTAAGCACGTGGGCAGCGGGCGGTAAGCTGGGGGAAAGTAGGCGCTGGGCTAGTCGCGGGTACGCGATGGGTCGTCGGCGGGCAAGTGGCGGCGGGCTAGCGGCGGCAGGGCAGCGGATCAGCGGCACGTACGTGGCGAAGGGGTGGCGGCAGCAAGGCGGGGCGTCCGCGGCGGGTAAGTGGGGACGGGCTGGCGGCGGCAAGGCGGTGGATCGGCGGCGTGCAAGTGGCGGCGTGCTGGCGGCGGGCAGGCGAGGGGGCGGCGGCGGGCAAGTGGTGACGGGCTGATGGCGGCGAGGCAGCGCGTCGGCGGTGAGTAGTCGGTGGGCTGGTGGCGGTTAGGTCGGGGGCGGACGGTTGGTTGGTGGCGGGCGAGTGGGGGACAAGCGAGTGCGGGGCAAGTGGAGGGCAAGTGGCGTGAAAGTGACGGGCAAGTGGCAGGCAAGTGAGCAGCTGGAGGCAAGCAGGAGGCGAGCAAGTGGCGGGCGGGCGGGCCGGTGATAGGAGCCGGTGGGTGGGGTGGTCGGGGGCGGGGGGGGGAGGCGGAGGGGGGGGGAGGGAAGGATGTTGGGGGGGCGGCAGGGTCGGGGTCGCGGAGAGCAGCC
>ENA-ORXT01003518-ORXT01003518.1-marine-metagenome-genome-assembly--contig:-NODE-3518-length-17155-cov-4.030976_pt1 | contig 17155 bp, 20 predicted proteins | sample MGYA00237868_ERZ511482 | MGnify/ENA metagenome assembly ERZ511482 | reverse complement strand
TCGTTATTCGGATCGTTGTCTTCATCAGAATCATTATCATTTGGATTATCTCCTGTTTCATCTTCAGAACTTTGAATCTCTGTTACGTTTGTAATGGTTCCTGCAGTTGCATTCATATTCACTGTGAATGTGATCTGGATAGTTTCTGAAGACCCAGCTGCTATTGGTCCTGCTATTACATAAGTTGCTGTATTTCCAGCTGCTGATGTCCAGTTCGGATCATTCAACGAAAATCCAGCAGGTAAAAGTAGCGTCGAGGGAGAAGCGTTGGCAGCAGAATGGGGAGTGGAGGATATTCTTGATGCAGAGGGTCGAAATTTTTGGGTTAAGGATCGACTTACAAATTTCCGTAGGAAAATCAGAAATGTAATTACCGGGGATGCTTATAAGCAAGCTGCCAAAGTCGGTAGAGGAAAAACACAGGTAAAAGACTATTTGAATCGGAAAGATCTTTTCGTCAGACGTAAAATTGGCGTCTACGAAAAACGATATATCTAGTACCCTGTCACATTTGACCTCTTTTAGGTTTTTCCTCTAGGGTATAAAAATAGAATTTTTACTAAAAACCGACCTCAAGGGGTAAATAACCGCCTTATACTCTTTATAATATTATATAATTATATGATTATTAATATTTTATATAATTCTATTAGAGCTTTTTTTGAGGTCGGTTTGAGGTCGGTTGAGGTCGGTTGTAGGGGCTTTAAGGTCGGTTGAGGTCGGCATTTAAGCTAAACAATGAAAATTTAAAAAAAACGGGGTCGGTCGACCGACCTCGTGGAGACCTCATACAAGATTCTGAATATCAATTAGTTACAACGAAAAATAAAAACGAGGTCGGAAGCAAACCGACCTCATTAAATAACTGATTTTCAGCGCTTTAACCTCCATAACAATAAACGAGGTCGGTTTTTAGGGGTCGCTATATACTTATAATTACAAAAAACAGAGTCACATATACTCTATAAACAGAATCACAGATGAATCAGAATTTCAAAATGCCCAGATATAGACGTTCCGCCAAACTAACGGACCTGGTACGCGGCGCAACGGTCTACGTAGAATCTCCCATCAAAAAAGGAGAATTCGTAAAAACCACCTTCGGCGTCAATTTCCGTCGAGAGGATTGGCTAGGCCTAATTGCCAAGGATCGGGTAACCGTCGAAATAACCCTGGAAGAATTCCAGAAAATATTCTACGATCCGGAACCAGCGCCAAAAGAGGAGCCACCATCAAATCAAATCAACTTATTCTAAACCCATAAATATTAAATCTCATGACTCACTTTGATCCAAAAAAACACTATCGACCGCAGCCCGTCACCGATCGCGGACCCATTCAGGAAGTAGAGCTGGAGCTGGAATCACCAGGCTCCTCGCCATTATTCCTAATTCGCCGCAAAGACCAGATAATTACCCGCTGTGAGTGGGCCAGGATCTGGTTTATTCCGGATGGCCTCGTACTCTGCCAAAACAACGTACCCATCCGCTCCTTCAGGGACCTGGACAAACTCCGCAATTATACCCTCAGTCTCACCGGTTGTGAGCTGATCATTATCAATACCTTAAAATCACTAAATCCATGAACAATGAAACTGCCAAAAAAGAAACCCAACGTCCACCCGATGCGGCTAATCCTAGAGGTCATAGTATGGCTAGCTATTTCCGCAGGCTTATTCCTGTTAATGCTAAAGCATCTGCCGTCATGACGATCTCCCGCGACGAAGCGGAGAAACTTGTTCTGTTGGGATATACTGCGGCATCCATTGGTCTGTGTCAAAAACATCATCAACACCACCAAGACGCCGAACGAAAAACCTATTGGCTCATCGGATACGGCCAGTGGAAAAAAGAACAATCATCACCCCCAAACAAATTATAAAAATGGAAAAGCAAACACACCTAATCGAAACATCATCACTTCGATGGAAAAATATAAACGCAGGTGGTCGAGTAGACGTGCTGGCGCTCCATCACGGCGTAGTAGCAGGAGATTATATTCTTTACCAACCACGCGGCGACTCGAACTCCGAGCGAGTAATTCGCCGCCAGATCAAACGAGTAGAACCCGCCGATCGATTTGACATGCACGGCCACGTACTCGTCACCCTGGAGATGACCGACGAGCAGTGCTGGACGCTGTTCTTAAAAATTGTGGTGACCATTGCTATCGCTCTGATCATCGTCACCTCAATAATATGCCTTGCCATTTATCAATAACCGTGGTTACTGTTCTCCACGGTGGTTATACCGCTCCGGGCTGTTCAGGAGTCCGGAGCTTTTTACAACATTTATTTTTTAATCAAACTCAATTTTTTTTATGAAAAATCAAGAATCAAAAAACGTAGAAGAAGAGATTTTATCTCTCGAAATCGCTGAAAAGGCATTACAGGAAAGAACCGGAGATCCCGAAGGATCCTTTCCAAATCTTTGGAATATGAATACTGGTTCAAGCCATTACATGCTGGAATTTTCTTACCGAAAAAAGAATGCTAAAGGCGTATTTACAAAGAAGACCTACAAGATGCCAGTGCAAATGAATTACGACCCACTCTCCGGTAAAAAACTGGAGTAGCAAGAATTAATATTGCGTCAATTTCGTCGTCGGGATTTGGTGGATTATTTCCCGGCGACTTTTTAAAACCTTCAAAGCCAATCTTACGGAAGCAGAGGATTGGCTTGAAAAAAGATTTTAATTCATAACCGGCGAAAGCCACAAAACAACGTATCATGAAATCATTAGAATTTATCTACCAAGAAACCGAAATCCATTTCCTCCTCGACAAGGAAGGCGATGTGATGGTCAATGCCACCGAGATGGCAAAGGCCTTTAATAAACGTACTCGTGACTTTTTAAGACTAGACTTTGCGAAATCTTACATCGATGTTCTAACTCAATTCCTTGAAGAAGAGTATAACAAAGAAAATACACGCTCAGATCTGCGCTCGAAACCACTTTTTCCGACCCAAAAAGCTACCAAAAACAGTGTTTCGAGCGCAGATGTGCGCTCGAAATCGGGCAAAACGACTAAAAAAAGTCAGAAAAACGATCAGTTTTCGAGCATTGTTATAAAAACAGAAGGCAGAGATACCTTCTTCCATCGGTTGTTAGCAATGAAATTTGCGGCATGGCTTGAGCCAAAATTTGAATTATGGATTTATAAAATGATGGATGATATTCTTTTTGGCCATTATAAAAAACACTGGTACGCGCACGCCGCTCAGGAAGAGGCCCGAATCAATATGGCCAAAATTAAAGAAGAGATGTTACTAAATCCTACCAGGAAAAACGTCCAGGCTTATTTTGACTCCGAGCGAAACTTTAAATCCGCAAAGAATCAGAAAACCGCCGCGATCCGCAGTCAATTGAGATTGTTTAAAACCGAATCAGATTAGCATAATTGAAATTTTGTTATATTTGCGATGCAACCAACAATTTTTCATGATTTTCTACAATCAATCTTTATTTAAAATAAACCCGATACGGTGTCAGGGATTCTTAGCGGAATCACGGGAAACCATCTGTACTTACCTTTTCTCCGGAAAATTGTTTGTTGCACACCTACGTCGGGCCTTTAAATCTTTTTATCATGCAGCAAACAACCGAATTCACCACGAAGAATCCAAACTTCCAATCCTGCTACCAGGATCTACCACCAGCCGCCAAAGCCGAACTCCACCGCCTCGAACAAATCGAAAAGTACAACCGCCTCTGTCTCGAACAAAACGACGAAACACAACTAAGACCCCTCACACACCTGGCCAATCTCTATCTCGAATTTGCCACGCTCAACGACCTATCCGACGTAGATAACGAGCGCGCCATCAACATCTACCAAATCCACCACTGGATGGCCAAAGTAGAAATACTCCTATAATTTTCGTATCTTTAATGGGTAAGAAAGTGGAGACTTTTTACACACTCTGATACACTTATCCCGTGAACTGGCAGCAATGTCAGTTCTTTTTTTTGTCCTATCCGCTGGACCGTTTTCTGGATACCTCTCCAGTATGAGAAAACACGAACAAGTCATTCAATTCATTATAAAAGTACAAGCCTGCTTCCCAGGCTCCATCCAGCACTGCACCCGAGGCTACTGCTTCGAGTTCTCCGATCTACTCATTAATGTATTCCCCGAAGGCCAGCCCTGGTACGACGAAGACCACATGATCACCAAAATCGGCGACAACTTCTACGATATCACGGGTCAAGTGCTGCCTTGTGGACATCGCCAGGTCAAGCCCGGATCAGTTGCAGATAAGCGTATTCAACGACACAAACTCAATAAAGCCCGGATCAGTCGCAGCTACTAGTCGTCCTACTCGAAGGCTTGTAATCCCTTTATAATTGTAATAAAAGAAAGATCATGCTAATATTTATTACAGATTTCAATCAGCTTTTGGACTTGATCTACAAGTTCGGAGCGCTGCCATTGTTGATGCTGGCAGTTTGGGTATTATGGAAAAAAGTGAACAAACTGGAAGAGAAAGACGAGGTAAAATCTAAAGAACATATTAACGATATCAAAGCCCACGGCCAGATATACGCAGGTCTTTTGGAGACCACCAATTTCGCGTCTACTGATACCAAACGGCTAATCAGTGAGGGTTTTAAACGGCTGATTGAAGAACTAAAGAGAATGCAAAATGAATAAGATAGCAAAGGAATTAATGGACCGATTTTTATATCCAAACGTCCCTACGATTAGTTACGAGGAAATGGATGCGGTAGAAGATTTTGGTGAACTCGAAATCGAAAACGGTCTCGGTTTTAAAATTCCAATGGCAGATCCTAACACACAATTGTTCCGTTGGGAAATGGGCCCTGGCTCAAAGTGGGCACTCCACAAACACGACTGCCTGGAAATACTACGTATCCGATCGGGCATATTTTTATACCAGGGCGTTGAGTACGGTCCAGGCCGAACGATCCGCGTCATGAAAGGAGTACCCCACGATTTCAAAACCGTTCAACCCGGTATTTTTTACGTTCAATTTATCCGCCCATAATATGTCCCTAGTAGTCACCAAAGAACCCGCAGATATTGCCTTCGCTGGCGATCCAATGTACGTCGAATTGTTCTCGCAACGCATTGACCGTGATCAGATTGCCAATATCAGCATCTCCATCAGTGGATCACTCGCTGAAGGCGATACCTTTAATTTGATTTGGAATAATTACGAACTCAATTTCGTCGCTCTTCAGACCGACCCTGATGATGGTTTACGCTTACCTTTGCAAGGCAGTTTATCCGATAGTCAATACCGCGCAATTATTATATCCGTATTCAATCGCAATGCGACTTTCCGGAGATTCTGGGTCGCGACCGAAGAAGGCACCGCCGTCGTATTGACGTATAGATCCACCGACGAGCTGACGCCAGTCGTTGAAGGATCCGCCCCAAATTTCAATACCTCTATAACTCCATCCACCGGACCCGTAGACGTAGAAAATTACGCCGCACATATCCTCACTACTGAAGTGACCGACGATGGAGAAAATGATTTGCTCAGGGATGAATCCCCTTTTGACATTTCGACCTCCCGAACTTATTTTGACATTTCGGAAGCCTTCAATCTGACGCCACACCTGCCTGATCTGACCAGCTTTGTCCCTTTTGGTGATTACCAATATGGCGAAGCGACGTCCGCCTTCGCGGAATATAATTTCTATTACGCAGAAAAATTTGGCAGTCCTGCGGAAATCAAAAAATTGATTCCCCGGAATACCAAAACGGTCATCCACGGCAGTCTCGCAGCTGATACCCTTGAACAGTTTTTCTCGGTCTCAGCCACCAAGGATCTGATCTGTCACGACTACCTGTCCACCAAGATTATCAGCCCCAATAAAGTAGAATGGCTATACATATTCACCCAACAAAATCGAGGGGATGTCTATCCCAATGCGGTGATTACTTACGATGATGGAACGACAGAGATCAGGCAGCCAAGTGCCTCCAGGCAAGTGATAAATCTGGAGAATGACAAGCTATATTGGATCGCTTCCGGATTGCGCCAAATGGGCATTACCACCAACGTAAACAAAAACGCGATCGGATATAGATTTAGATTATCCAACTCAGCGCTCACCCTGCATTACACCAGTGTAGAATATCGCTTCGATAATCGCTGTCTACCAAACGACCGAATGCTACTGGTAGAAAATGGGTTGGGCGGATGCGAGACCGTTCGGCTGGTAGGGAAACAAAGCGAAGGCTACCAGTCCACCAAAGAAAATCTCCAAATCGTACGCACCCCAGAATGGACGATTTCTGACGGCGATATCCAAAGCTATAATCATCGCGGCCAACGCACCTACACGATCAACACTGGATGGATGGATGACCGGGATCAAGCCGAGCGCTTACGCCAGCTCCTGCTCGGACAAGTATGGTTCGTAGACGAAAAAAACTATCGGTTCATTCGGCTTAATGTGAAATCTACCAGTATTCAACCGCTCAAAAAGGACGACGAGTTTTTGTTTTTCGTCAGCCTCCAGGTGGAATCTTCTGCGCTGGATAAAAACTATTCAAGCTATTAGAAAATTATGATTGGAATCAAAATCAGAAATGAATGGCTGGACGTTCGTCCCGATACAGAGATGAGTTTTTCTCTGACAAATCCGCTGTACCTCGGAGGCGACTCTGATGTGATCCAGGGATCCTATTCCTTTCCGATTGACATTCCACTCACGCCGCGCAATCGTCGTCTCCTGGATGCGCCCGACCGTATCACCTCCACCAAACCACTACTCGCCAAAGAGCCAACCGAAGTCTGGTTTCAGGGCGTTCGCTTGTTTCCCGGCGAGGCAACTATTTCCGCCTCCACCAACAGCTCCGCCTCCATGTACGTGGTGGTCAATAATCTCTCTGCGCTCAAATCGCTCAAGATGAATGAACTGGATTTGGGGACCGCTGAGCTGGGCGCTGACGAAGATGATGTATTGGCAAAAGCCTATCAGTCTGCTTTCTCTCCCTTTGATAAGGACTGGTTATTTTTTCCATTGTGGAATCCCGGATTTGGAATCTCTGAAGAAGAAAATTATAATTATAGTAATATATATTTTCAGAATCCGTGGAATCCGGATATTCAAAATAACATCATTGGCCGCTTTGAAACGGATGGCCCTATCACGCCATTTTTTAAGTGGAGATTTATCCTGGAACGAATGATGGCCAGTCTCGGATTTGATTCTAATGTAGAATTTTTGGACGATCGAGAACTGGAGCTAATTTCATTATATTCAAATAAAGATATTCGGAATGCGGATGGCACCATTCCCACTTCCGTGGAAATTGCTGACTGTATGAATACGGAAACTGCCAGCACCTTTTTAAAGAATGGATTAAGGTTGTTTAATTCCGCTCCAATCGTTAATATTTTTGACAATATAGTGGAATTTCTTTCCCTGAGAAATGTGCTAAAACGATCCACCAAAATCAACTGGACAAAGTACGCCGATGTAAATTATTCCGTCGAACAAACGATCGATTATCCTGGTGTTTTTATTTTTGAAAATGAACGTGGCGGTATCATCGAAGACTACGAGAACATCGCCGTCAAAACGATTCCAAGTCTCGACACGCTAGTCCTGGAGCAAGGCCGCAATCTCTACTACGTCGAAGACCAGGACCGACACATCTATATTCAGGATCTGGCCATCAATCAAAATCCGGTCATTACACCCATCGTAATTGACAATCAGGTCACGGAAGATATTGATGCTGACACCTACGAATCTCCGATCAGCTTCTTGCCGACATTCCGCGCCCTGTTCCAGAATAGTGGTAATAAAGCTTTTGACACGCACGGCATATTTCAGGAAGGAACCTTCAAAGCCTTCGTGGATGTGGAAGTGGATGGAGAAACTGTATCGCAACTGACCGATCAGGAAACTAACTTCGATAATCGATTATTATTTTATCGAGGTTTACACCAAAATGAAAATGGAAATTTCGGTCCCGAGTCCACCACCGAAATAAAAGAAACCTTTGGTGATCCAGTGCAAGTTGGCTTCACCGGAAACGTTACTGGAATACCTCCCGAACTAGCTGGCGAAGATGCCCAACATTCCGGCAACTGGCCCGGTGACGAAGGTATTTATCAAAACTCCTGGGCAGGCATCTCCGACCTCCTTAATGATAACAAAAGAGTTACCCGATCCTTCATGCTCCCACTCTCTGAGATCGTACGCTTCACCTTCGCCAACAAAGTGCGTGTAGAAAATATGGATTATTTGGTAAGAAATTTGACTATTACCTTAACGAATAGTGGACTAAAACCAACCACCGCAAGTTTGTTGGCCATCGTCTAATTTCACCCATGCACATACTATAAGAAAATATGATCATTTCGCTCCCCGTGTCACCCTTGACAAAGCGGATGATTGAATCAGATTACTCCACTGGCGTAATTCGACTTCGATCATCCGATTTGTTATTCCAGCAATTAACCTACAAAAGACCACCCTCCAGAAAAGAAAGCAAAAAATTACGCAAGCTCCTCACTGAGCGCGTCGAGCTGGAGATCAACCAAAAACTTTTCAACTCCATCAAAGACAATGTAGTCGCAGTAGGCGATCATCTATACAAATACCATTGCCTGCTAATGATGAAGCACGTCGAAGCACTGATGGACTATACCACCGTCTCCGATGCCCTCAATACCTTCATGGTGAAACACGGAATCAGCGAAGACGATTATCCAATCGATCACGCATATCGGAAGTGGAATAGATGGAAGGGAAATAAAAAAGTTAAAAATGCAAGTTTCTTTTGCACAAATGGCGAACCGGGCGCAAGTATAAAGTGCAACCGCAAATATGCTGTGCATCGCGTACTGATTCCAAGAAACACCGATTATCTGGATGTACTGGTTTCCGCAGTCGCTTATCGTGCCGCCTGGTCGTTTGGAATTCACTCCCGACATTTCGTAAAGCATTTACGTGTTTACCTGTATTATATGTATGCTGGTATGAATCAGGAAGAGGTTTGCGAAAAACTTTCGATGCCTCGCCGATCATTCTACTACGCTGTCAAACGCGCAAAAGAAACCCTCGAAACATCCGAAGACCTCAGTCAATTCGTAACCAAATTCGTAGCCTAACAGTCCTTTCCCTGCGCTAGTATTCGAGATATCTTGCTCGTATGAGCAACTCAATATATGAGATAGGTAAGAATTGTTTGATCTCGAATCTGCCTTACGTCAAGTCAATTCACTTCGCGCTACCCGACGCAGATGGCCAACTCCCCATCCAGGGCGTAGATCCCATCGTCGAGTCAGGAGACATCACCGGACCACTCAATCCAGAGCAAACCCCATCCTCCCAACCACTACCACAATACTACATCCACAAAGAACTCAAGACCGCTCAATTCACCGAATCACAAGTCATCACGAGCGATGCCGGAGACACCATCCAGCAGTCCCTCGAATTTTTCATCAAAAAAGACCGCCTCGACATCAAGCGAAATATCATTCGGCTGATGAATAACCGCGTCCACGTATTTCTCGGATTCTTCGACGGCTCCTATAAGTTCGTGACCAATATGCGTCACAGCTTCTCACATAGCAATATCCAGCAAGGTCAGGACCAATACAAATTCACCCTCACCGCTCGGAAGCTACTGCCAGCCCCCTGGCTCAATGGCTACATCCCGAACGAAAACGGAAGCACCGACAGTGCTGGAACCCCATCCACCGGTGGCGGCTCCACCAGCACCCCGACCTACCTCGACGTAGCCATCTCCCGCTGGACTTATTCCAATCGATCCGGAACCACCCTGGCCATCGAACCAAATCTTCCAGGCAATGCAGAAAAGCTCCACGTCTATCGAAATGGTGTGCTCCAGGTGTGGGGAACAGATGTCAACAAGGTGGGCGACAATCTAATTTTTCCATCCGACGATCCACTCATCGAAGACCTCATCGAACTAATATATTTCAATTACTAATTCAAAAGTCAAAAGACCAAATGAGAAAATTATTATTTCTGTTAATGATGATCACCACGATCACCGCCTCCGCCCAGATCAAACCCAAACAGATCAAAGCCCAGGCCGACGAGCAGATCCTAATCTCCGAAGAAATCTCGACCGGAAAATATCGCTATTCGGAAGCCTCCATCGATGATCTCCTCGGATTGGTCAATGCGACCGATACAAGGATCGATTCTATCTGGCAAAATTCGGATAGTTTATTTTTCCGGTCGTACGATTTGACGGCGGATACGTTGTTGAGGATTGATACAATTTATTTAGAGGATACGAGAAGCACTGTTGCGTTTGTCGAAATCAGACAAAGTTCACCACAGGCCGATCATTTTTTGATTATCGGTAGCTATGATCAAAACGGTGTATTGAATGAAGTAAGTGAAAATATAGAATCATTTTACGATGACACAGACACACGACTTGCAAATGGTCGGGTTGTTGGTGACTACATTATTTTTGATCGAAAAAGTGTATTGACGGGTTCAACGGTTGAATCAAATGTAGATAGTATTCTTATATCTTCTTTTGTTGGCGGTGCAAATAACAATCCTGATTCATTGGGGGGACAACCGGGATCGTATTATCTTAGTCGATCAAACCACACAGGAACACAGCCTAGTACAACTATAACAGGATTAGGGCAATATGAAAATATTTGGACTGAAGAAGCTGAAAATGGCGCATCTATTTCAGGAATCGCAGAAGCAGAACTGTTCGAAGGCTTTTCAGGAAGTAAGGATGGCACTTACCTATATTGCGCTAATGTAGAAGGGGTTAACGGCGCAGCTTCTTCTACCGGGATGATAAAAATATTAATGCCAGATTTAGCTAGAAATGGATTTATTAAAGGTTGGATTGATGTAATGGCACAAGGAGGTACCGGAACATTTTCCGTTTATTTTTCCGGGTTGCCTTATCAAACTTCTTGGATTACTTCTAATGTTTTAGTTTTCCCACAACCTAATAGCCCAAAAGAAAATTCAGCTGTCAGATTTATGACAGAAAATGATCAACAATTTATTGTGCTAGGTGAAACTACATCTAGTTGGGGAAATACTGTTCGAGTTAATGTAAGAGATATTTCTATGAATACGAATGGAGGTAGTATTTCAATTGAAAGTTTATGTTTGGGTTGGGATATAAGTTCTGGATTTACAACAATTCCCACAGGAACAGTCAATCAATATACTACTGATAACTATCCGCAATCTGGAAATAGTGAATTGCTTAATTTTGAAAATGGAGATTATTATAGAGCATTAGGGAATGCAACCGGAACACTACCCGCTACACAAATTGGAACCACGGCAATCGGTTACATGATTTCAGACGGTTCAGGCATTGTATATTCAACAACCATCCCAGCCACCAACACAACAGGCTTCGCCACAGTCGCCACAACAGGAGACGCAAACGACCTAATAAACTACACCCCCAACACAGACGACCAAACAGCAGCAGAAGTATCACTAGACACCACAAATTTCGACAACAATTTGGATGGAACAATCACCGATGACCAAAAATTCGCCGACGCGGTTGACGATCTATTTATTCCCCCAGTAGTGGAGGATAATTTCTTCCCCTATTCGCAAAATGGAACTTATGAAAAAAGTTCAATTAATGAAACAGTAGCACAAATTGCGTTTCAAAAATCGGGTCTTTTTCAAGACATAAAAGTGGATGACTTAAGTATTCAGGCGGGGGGTAAAATTCGATTATCAAACAATAATATCGCTTATAAGGATTTTGTGAGTTATGAGCTTAATAGCACTTTTTCAAAAGTCTTATTTTTTGTTGGTTCGTCCGATACCGATATAGAACTATCAGCAGACAACCTTAAAATAGATGCAAATGATATTGATGTAGATAGCGAATTAAATTTGAATGGTAGCTTAAATTACGACAACCCCTCCAATTACGGAACCGTCGCCACCCAAACCAACTTCACCACCTCACTGTCCGCCGCCATCAACAACAACATCTATCAGATCTATCCAGCATCCGGAGGCATTACGATCGGTAGCTTCCTGCTAGGCCTGAACGGAGTCGAAAATATAATCGGCCGTACCATTTTTGTTTACAACCCATCCGACACTGACACGATCACCTTTACGGGGGACGACCAAAGCGCAGACGCAAATGGACGATTCGGAGCAACGTATACCGTGCAGCCGAGAACCGTCTCACAATTTATTTATCTGGAGGATGACCTGGATGACTTCTGGATCAAAGTAGACTAAACCCGTCCTATTCAAAACCCCAAAACCCCCACATATTTGTACCCGTGAACGATAAGCAACCCAAATCAAAATCCCGGTTCTTCAAAACCGACCCGCGTCCCCTCGGCCAATTCGCCGAAGGTGACATCGATAACGAATCCGGTATCATCAGAAACGTCGTGATGTGCCAGGAAGGAGAAGCGAAAGGACATGGTGTATTTCTGGAAGGTGAATTTATCGAAGCACTCGCAAAGTATGATCGCAAGCATCATAAAAAGAGTGGATTAAAAGCGCGCTTCGATCATCCCGGAATGTGCAGCGGAACGCAAGGATCTCAGCTTGGAAAATTTTACAAGTTCAGAGTGCGAGAAATAGAGGGCAAAGACGACGATGGCAAATCTGTAATGTTAAAGCAGTTGGTTGCTGATCTTGAGATACTGGACTCTGCGGAGCTATCACCTACGCAGCCAAAAATGAAATCCTGGTTACTGAGTATGGCAGACGAAGCACCTGATTTTATTATGTGCTCGATTGTATTTCAATTCTCTCGATACTACCAGCGTAGCGATTCCGGCAAAAAGGAATACGTGAACGAATACGTAGAAGAAAAAGACGAGGATGGCGACAAATATAAACGATGGGTTTATGCAGATTCATCCAAAAAAGTGTTCATCGAATTCGGTGATAAAGGCCGCCATTTTTATACCGACATGGTAGAAGCAGGCGCCGCCACTGACAGTTTATTCTCCGCAAAATTCAACTCCAAACAATTCGGCGTACAAGTCAGCGAGTTCCTGCGAGAACAACCCGAACTACTCGAATTTATCAAAAACAATCCGGACAAAGTTCAGCAGTATCTGAATACGGCCGGCATACAATTCAAAATTTCAAAACAGAATACCGCTATGGGAAAATTCAAAGAATGGTTTTTCAAAAACGACGAAAGTGACAACTCTTTAGATGGCTTACCTGCCGAAGTTCAGCAGGAAATGCAAGAGTCACGCGCCGAATTCCAAAAACTTCAGGAAGAAAACGAACAGCTCAAACTGGCCGCAAAAGCGAAGACCACGACTGAGACTGAAGTAACTGAAGAGAATGATCTGGAGACTGAAAACAAAGCACTAAGCGATAAGCTAGATGCTCTGTCGGCAGAATTCGCAGCATTCAAAAAGGAAGCCGCCGCTGATCACACCGACACCAACTCGGGAGACGAAGCACCGGACGAAGAAAAGCCTCGCGCTTACAAGAATACGGCTATCAACCGCCGTACCGTGTACCGCGGAGAAGCAAAGTAAAACTACACCATCTGACAGAAATACTGATCCAGCATTTTTTTCAAACCAAATGAAATTAAAGTTATGCCTGGAACAGGAAGTATGAATTTAACGAGCGCGCAGGCGTTTCGTGATTACGTTGAAGACATTGCGGACGGATTATTCGGACGCGCTTATATTGGATTTAAGTCCGCTGACATTGTGCAACTGCACGAAGGTGTCAAGGGAAAAAAGATCCTTACCGAATTGATCATGGGTGATCTTGCCCGTCGATGGAATAAGAATTTCGCACCGACTGAAGATCAACTGAATTTCCGACCACGGACGCTCGAAGTGAGCACGTGTAAAGTGGAATTACAGATTTGCCCACAAGATTTTGAAAGCTCTTACCTCGGTAATTTCCGAAAGAAAGGACAAGGTCGAGACATTCCTTTTGAAGGGTATATCCTGGACAAAGTGATGAAGAAGTTGAATCAGGAATTTGAGGTGGCATTGCACCAGGCAGTAGCTGCGGCTTCTCCCGCTACCACCGATTTGATGAAGCAAACCTTCAATGGTATCAACTTCATTCTGGCTGATCTGATCACCAATGGTGGTTATGCTCCAGTCGCAACTCCTGGAGGCGCATTGACCGCAACTTCTATCATCCCAACTTTGGAAGCGATGTGGAACAAGCTGAGTGATGCCTACAAGGATGGCGAAGTCGAAGTGTACGGAACATACGCACAAACTCGATTATACCAAACGGCTTACGCTGCGAAGTATAATGGCAATAAGCCAGAAGTGGATGCGATGGGTCGAGTACGATTGGAATTTGGCGAAGGCTGGTTAAAGCCATTACCTGGACGATCCGGATCGAATCGATTGATCATGACTCCGATGAACAATATCCATTATGGAATTGATGCACCGGCTGATTCTCAGATCATGCAGTTCGAAGACGACAAACGAAATATCGATATGTGGATGGACTTCAATGTCGGAACGCAAATCGGTCTAGTAGACGAAGACGTTTTGGTCATCAACGACCTGGCGTAAGCAGTCACCATAATCTGACGCGAAGCAAAGCGATCAGTAATTTTTAAATAAAAAACTAATCGCATCATGGCGAATAAGAAAACAACAAAAGCAGAACCTGGTCTGACACTTGAGCAACGTGTTGCCCAACTAGAAGAAGGTTCTGCCCTTATGGCCAACATGGCCACCTCCGAAGCTTTAGCCGCTCAAAAGGCTGCTCTGGAAGAAATGATTGCCGAAGTAAAAGATCAAATCGTTGATCCGGAAACTTACGCAACTGCCGAAAGCATCGAAGCGCTCAATATCAAATTGGAGGCGATCGCTGAAAACGTAGAAGTTGTTTTGGCTGAAAACGAAGAGCTGAAAGATCAGCTGGAAAAGGTCAGCAAAGTACGTAGCAGCGTAAAGATCCTGGACCCGAATGAGAAGAAGCCTAAAGCAACTATCCCCACCGAAACCTTCGAGGTTGGCGGTAAGGAATACAAGTTCAAAATGGCTCGATTTACTTTACCAGTAATTGGTACGGTAAGCGCTGAGGATGCAATCCTGGACAAGCAGCTACAAGCCAAAATCGTCAAGGAATTCCCTGGCGTCATCGAAGAGGCGTAAGCTCCGATCGTTGTTGTTTTCACCATCGCTACATTTTCTTAAGTATTCAAAAAACCAAATGATATGAATGACTGCGTATGCGGAATGGGCGAAGTAAAAAAGCATTGTGAAGGTGGCAATGCGCCCGATTTAAAACAAACTCAGTATGCCACCTGTGCTGATGAAGTAGCTACGATTCCAGCAGCCAATGCTGGTACGCACGTAGTTTCTGGAGACATCACTTTCCGTGCAGCGGATGCCGGTACTGGCGCCGAAGCGGGTGCATTGTATCCGTGGCATGTATCGAAGAAGGATGGCTCGTTTAAATCCACTAAGGATGAGAATGGCCTGTGGAATACCGAAGTGAAATACTTCGTACCGTACCTGAATGCAGCGAAGACTTATGTCTTTTCCAACCTCGCTGAGGATAACGATATCCATATCGTAAACGACATGAATGGAAAGCGCCGAATTGTGGGCGAACTGGACAATCCAGCAAGCACCTTGACGGAAGAAACAACGACTCCAAAGAACGGCTACGTGATCACGATCACCTGGCAGTCTGCGAAAGCTCCGTTATTCTACGAAGGCGCAGTACCAGCATAAGAACACCCGATCAGGCAGGCGTATCAGTCCCCCAGTGAGCGCCTGCCTTTATTTTCAATCTCATTATAATGGCAAAGCGAAAATCAACTAAAAAGACGGATTCAAAGAAAACCAGCTCAGTCGATCCAACGATCGAAACTGATCAGGTAATAACGGAGGAGACAACTCCCGCCGTGGATCCCGTGGACAATGATACGACGAATGTTGATTTGGAAGACAGTCAGTCAAGTACGGAATATGTGGGCCCAAATTACAAGTCCCATATCATCATGTACCCAAATGACAAAATCGATCCCCGCTCCATGTCTCCTGATGAGATTGAGGCAACGATAAAGAAATACCCGCGCACCGAAGCGTGGTGGAAGAAGTAGGTCAGTATAAGCTGACAGATGGTGAATGAGGCTGGCGTCGTATGATAGTCAGCCTTTTTTTGATTTTTAATTTTTTCTAAATAAATATTCTATGGCGATTTTTGATGAAAATTACAACGAGATCAAGGAAGGTCTTGACTTTGTTTTCAGCGTGCAGGATGCAATTGTTCAGGCAACGGCTGATGGTGTCGTGGATGCTACTGATTTGACAGTTCTATTCCCAGTATTCAATACTGCGAAAAAAGGATTTGAAGGTTTAGGCAATCCGATTGAGCGTTTCAAGGCATTCAGTGATGAGCAGCGTGAAGCGATCCTGGATTACGTCCGCGAACGATTTGATCTGACGGATGACATTCTGGAAATCCTGATCGAAGATTCTTTGTTAACACTAGTTGACATCGTACGAGTTTCTACCCGGTGGGCTAAATTCGTAAAGTAGATGATCCCGATCGAATTACATATCGATCAAGGTTCTCGACGTAAAACACTGCGGAGATCACTCCCCGAATCCTGGACGGATATGGAGAGCGGTCTTCGCTTGTTTTGTTATGAGACAATGGTCAACAACGACCGCCCCGCAGCCCTGGTAAAAATCATTCAGGAATTACTGGATCTACCGATCGCAAAATTCAAGGCCATCCCAAACCGAGCCATCGAGGATATCGCGCGCCGATTATTCTGGATCAACCTGGGACCACAGACCACGCCCATCGTCTCCAGTTTTTTGGCCAACGGATTTGAATACCATTTTCCCGCGCCGAATTTTCAGAATGGACGGGCAAACGTCTATCCTCGTTTCAGTCCTACCTTACTTGGATTAAAACGTACCATTCCATTCGTAGCAACAATCACCAATACCTGTTTCAGTCCTACCTTACTTGGATTAAAACCGCCTTAGATTATGTAGACAGCAAATTATCTTTTGAGTTTCAGTCCTACCTTACTTGGATTAAAACGCGGCGATAGTGATGAAGGGAATGCAGCGCCACCATGTTTCAGTCCTACCTTACTTGGATTAAAACGAGGATCAATTGAGCGAACCCGAAAAGACCCAAAAGGTTTCAGTCCTACCTTACTTGGATTAAA
>ENA-ORXT01003516-ORXT01003516.1-marine-metagenome-genome-assembly--contig:-NODE-3516-length-17163-cov-185.448262_pt1 | contig 17163 bp, 16 predicted proteins | sample MGYA00237868_ERZ511482 | MGnify/ENA metagenome assembly ERZ511482 | reverse complement strand
AGGGTTGGGCTGTTCGCCCATTAAAGTGGCACGCGAGCTGGGTTCAGAACGTCGCAAGACAGTTCGGTCCCTATCTGCTGCGGGCGTTAGAGATTTGAGAAGAGCTGACTCTAGTACGAGAGGACCGAGTTGGACTCACCTCTGGTGTACCTGTTGTGGCGCCAGCTGCATCGCAGGGTAGCTATGTGGGGAAGGGATAAGTGCTGAAAGCATCTAAGCACGAAGCCCACTTCAAGATGAGATCTCTTTTAAGGACTGTGGAAGATGACCACGTTGATAGGTTGCAGGTGTAAAGATGGTAACATCAAAGCCGAGCAATACTAATTGTCCGTAAGCTTTCTTTTTTTAATTTGGTTTAGTATTATATTCTAATAATTTTCAATTTGTTAAATTTATTGTGTTGTGCATTATGTCAAGGCGTTTTGAGTAATGTACAGCCTCAAGTTTTTGAGGTTTACACTAAAGATTTTATGGTGGCTATTGCAAGGGTGTTCCACCTCTTCCCATTCCGAACAGAGAAGTTAAGCCCCTTAGCGCTGATGGTACTATGGTAACTCGTGGTAGAGTAGGTCGCTGCCAATTTTATTTAACCTTCCTAAATCATTAGGGAGGTTTTTTTATTTCTGCTGCAAAAATAACTTTTCGCTTTTCGCTTTTGTTTCATCCTCCTTATTACAGCTTAAAGTCAGTTTTTATTATAGAACATCAATATTATTTTTCACTTTTTTTAGATATCGTTCTTTATAACTTCCCGTCAGTTAAAACTCGTCGGCCTACTCAGTAGCTTGGTATTGTACTGGTGGAGGTTTTTGAAGTTGTTATTATTAATAAATTACAATTTTATGCGCTATTTTTAATGGTACAATTCTTTTAAAATAAAGTTTGATTTTAAAGAATCAAAATCTTGTTTTGTTTTGCCTTGTGAATTATTAAGTATAAGCAATTTATCCATAGTCTTTGCGCCGTTATTGGTGAGTATTAAACTAAAATAACAGCATAGGTAAAAGTATGTATTTGATCTTTTTTATGTTTGTTTGATTATTATGAACAGGTAGGTGGAAGAACTTTGTTTTTACTTAAACCGTTGAGCGTTTGCTCCTGAAAATGGTATGTGCGCTATTTCTTTACGGTATTATTGATCATCTTGTTTTAAAATGCTGCCTAAGCTTTGTTGGTTTATTTCAAATAAGCATACAGTTAAAAGATATTCAATGCAATTAATATTTTTTTTTTGAAGATTGAACTTAGTGTAAAATAATAATCTGGTTATTAATATTTTTTGAAAGTATAAAATTAAATGTAATCATACAACTTAAGTATTTCGCAAAAAAATAGGAACCATTACATCATTTATTTTTGTGGTGCCAAGTCCATATAGCATTGTGCGGTTTTTAATACCAAGCATCTTAAAAAATACAATTAAAAGTTGGTTGTAGGCTAACAATATCAAACTTGTATTTTACGGCGAATTAAAAAATGCACCTTAGGCAATTAGCAACAACCACCGCCATCATAAAAATAGGTAGAGCCACTTATAAAAATATCTCTTTTATTTAAACCAGCCAAAGCATCAGCAGTTTTATCACAAACTGCAAGTGGTTGATTAGGTAAAAGAGTATGTCCATTACCATCATCAAAACATTCTTCATTGCCATAATAAATGGCGGTTTTACCAGTAAAAATACATGGTCCATCTTTGGGCATTGGGTCTTTTATGGCGCAAACTTCCACACTTTCAATGTACAAAAGTTCATCAGTTTTATAATTGTTAGGGTCTAAAATACGATAAGGACGTTTTGCCCTAACTTCTACCGTGCCGAAACCACAATCGGTAATTAGTTTTAAATATTGATTTAATGGTATTGCACCGCTTAAACATAAGGCCCGTAAGTTTTCGTCTGCTCTCAAAGTTGCAGGCATTGTTTGCTCACAAGTTGGGTCAGATAATACCAATCTACCATGCGGTTTCAATACCCGATACATTTCTTTTAAAGCTACTTTTAAATCATCTTGTATAAAAATATTGAACAAACAATTTTGAGCTGCTACGTCTATACTTTCATCTTCAATAGGCAAATTTAAGGCATCACCTTTTATTAATTTTACGAAATCACTTTTAAACCAATCGTTTTCTGTTTCCGCAATTTTAAAATTGTTAGCAGCAGCAGTTATCATTTCTGGCACCGAATCTACACCAATAATACCTTTTGGTTTTCTACTAAAATATGCAAATTGAAGCAGTTCCATTCCGCCGCCAACACCAACATAAAGTATGGTAGGTTCATTCACTAAATCTCTTGGGTTTACCGTGCTTCCACAACCATAGTTCATTTCTAACATTATATTAGGAATACTTAGACCTGGCAATTGCCATACTGGTGTTGTAGTACAACATAAACCAACATTAGGGTTTTCGGCTGCTTCTTTGTACACGTTTTGAGTAGTTTGTAAATATGATGTCATAATATTACTATAATTTAAAAAATGATTTACGCAAATATCTACATTATTTGTTTTGTTTGATGTCGCTTTCGATACTTAAATGAAATTTAAAATTTAGTCTAATTGAAATATTTATTTAGTATTATCTAAATTTATTTTTAGATTAATCTCTAAATTTGATTAAATGCGACAGATATTAAAGCAAATTGTCTTATGGCAATTTATCATAATTTTATTTACAGGATGCGCAACTAATGCCGTTGATAATAATACTACAGGTAACAAAATAAAAGTTGTAGTTACAACAGGTATGGTAGCCGATGCTGTAAAAAACATTGTAAAAGACAAAATGGAGGTAACCGCCTTAATGGGCCCAGGGGTTGATCCTCATTTATATAAAGCTACTCAAGGCGACTTAACTAAGTTAACCGATGCCGATATTATTTTTTACAATGGTCTTCATTTGGAAGGCAAGATGCAAGGTGTATTTGAAAAGATGGGGCGCACAAAAGCAGTTTATGCTATAACTGACGGCATCACTAAAACTCTGCTGCGACCTTTAGAAGGTGGAGAAAACACTAAATATGCTTACGATCCACATATATGGTTTAATGTGGCGTTGTGGTCGAAAACTTTAAAAGGTATTGCAGACAAACTAAGTGAGGTTGATAAAACTAATGCAACATCTTACCAAAATAATTATAAAACTTATGAAAAGGAGCTATTAAACTTGCACAATAAAGTGTTAGCAGATGTAAAGGTGATACCCGAAGCACAACGTGTTTTAATAACTAGTCACGATGCATTTGGTTACTTGGGTGATGCTTATGACTTTGAAGTAAAGGCGTTACAAGGCATTAGTACTGTTAACGAATTTGGTTTACAAGATGTGAAATTGTTGGTGGATTACATTACTGATAATAAGGTGAAGGCTATTTTTGTAGAGTCTTCTGTACCTCGCAAACCATTAGAAGCGGTTATTGCAGGTTGTAAAAATAAAGGCAGTGAGGTTACCATTGGAGGCGAATTATTTTCGGACGCAATGGGAGCAGCTAACAGCCCCGAAGGCACTTATATAGGTATGGTAAAGCATAATTTTTCGACTATTATTAATGCATTGAAATAATTTACTTGGTAGCACAACAATCAAACATTGCATTAGAAGTGCACGACCTTAGCGTAAGTTATAATCAAAAGCCAGTACTTTGGAATATTGATTTTGAAATGGCAAAGGGTAAATTGGTCGGTATTTTAGGGCCAAATGGCGCTGGTAAATCTACCTTGTTAAAAACCATAATGGAAATTATAAAACCCGATAGCGGTTATGTAAAAGTTTTTAATAATAGAATTGACGAAGTACGCCACCGAATAAGTTATGTGCCACAGCGCGAGTCGGTAGATTGGGATTTTCCGGCCAATGCAATGGATGTGGTTTTGATGGGGCGTTATTCTAAGCGAGGTTTATTTAAAAGATTTACTAAAGAAGATAAAGCAGCAGCCCAAAATGCTTTGGAGTTAGTAAAAATGGAAAGATATGCCAACCGCCAAATAGCACAATTATCTGGCGGGCAACAGCAGCGTGTTTTTTTGGCAAGAGCTTTAGCACAAGAAGCCGACTTGTATTTGATGGACGAGCCATTTGCAGGAGTAGACGCCACTACCGAGGCTGCCATTTTAGAACTATTAACCATTATGAAACAACAAGGCAAAACCCTTTTTGTGGTTCATCACGATTTACAATCGGCCTACGAATATTTTGATTCTTTTATTTTATTAAATAAACGTTTGGTAGCTGCTGGACCAAAATCCACCACATTTACAAATGAAAATTTAAGAGCCGCTTACGGTGGGCAATTAACCTTGCTTTCTGCCCTTAGTGAAACCATAGCGGAAAAAGGTGCATTAATTAAAGAATAAGCTAATGGATTTACTACTGCAATTAGTTGAATGGTTGGGCCTTAACAATGCCAATGTTAGATATGTATTAGCGGGGGTAATTTTGTTAGGCGCAAGTACTGCTGTAGTTGGTACTTTTACTTTTTTAAGAAAAAAATCGTTACTGGGCGATGCCATTGCACACGCTGTATTGCCCGGTATTTGCTTAGCATTTATATTGTTTAATACTAAAAACCCTTTTGTGTTACTAATTGGTGCAGCAATAACGGGTTGGCTTTCTACTGTAGCTATTGATGTAATTACTGCTAAATCTCGCATTAAACCCGATACCGCAATTGCATTGGTATTATCTGTTTTTTTTGGTACTGGCATGTTATTGCTAACCAGTATTCAGCATAGTGGTAATGCAGCACAATCTGGTTTAGATCACTTTTTATTTGGTAAAGCTGCCGCCTTAATTGGTATAGATGTATTGATGATAGCTATAGTAAGTATTGTTTTGCTAATAGCCGTACTCATTTATTTTAAAGCTTTTACCTTAATTTCTTTCGATAAAACTTTTGCTTACTCTTTGGGTGTGCCTGTTGCTTTATACGAAGTAATACTTTCTACCTTAACCGTATTGGCAATATGTGTAGGCATACAAGCTGTTGGTGTGGTGCTAATGGCCGCCTTATTAATTACGCCTGCGGCAACTGCCCGCTACTGGACAAACAGTTTACCTACTATGTTACTATTGGCCGTTTTGTTTAGTATACTGGCAAGTGTTGGCGGCGTGTTTGTTTCTTACGCAATACCTGCCATGCCAACTGGGCCGTGGATAATTGTTTTCATTTCAATATTTGCATTTATCTCAATATTGGTTGCACCAGCAAGAGGCATCTTACCCAAAGTTTTTAAAGGCAGAAAAACCAAAGAAATTGTTTACAACGAAAATATATTAAAGTGTTTGTACCACTTAGGCGAAGCGGAGAACAATTTTGAAGGTAAAAGAAATATAACCGATATACAGCAGAGGCGATTTTTTAACATTGTAAAATTAAAGCAAGGCTTAGCAAAATTAAGAAGAGCTGACTACATTACTGAAACAAAAAATAGCTGGGCATTAACTGAAATGGGCACAAAAGAAGGGGCAAGAATTGCTCGTTTGCATCGTCTTTGGGAACTATATTTAAATACTTTTTTAAAGATGCCTAAAGATCACGTTCACCAAGGCGCAGAAGTTATTGAGCATTTTATTACCCCCGAAATTGAAGAGATGTTGTTGGCAGAATTGAATAACCCAACAAGAGATCCGCACGATCGGGAGATACCTTATTGAACGATTTTTAAAATAATAACCTTAACTTTGTTAGTAAATGAAATGAAAAATGTAAATGTAGATAAGGCAACTTTAAAAGCAGCAATTAAGGAAATACTTTTGGAAGATAAAAGCATTCTTAAAGAGGTGGTTAAGGAAATATTAGATGAGCATTTTACAAAAGCAAAGGAAGAAAACCTAAATAAAAAAGAAAGGTTAGAAAAGTTGATTAAGATTATTGAAAAGAACTTTGAAGAGTATGATGCAGTATTTAGAGCATTGGTTAAAAAGTAAACCGAATAGTTTGTTAAAGAAGAATTGATGGATGTGCTTTTGAATCATGGTTTCAGGAAATACTTGTATCTTTGGGATAGCAAGCAAATTGGCGGCTTAAAAAAATAGTCATATTTTAAAAGAATAAAAATACGATATATGGTTGAAATAATAAATTTTAACGGTGAAGACAATATAGTTATTCAATCAACGAATATAAACGGAAATCTAATTGAGCAACAAAAATCTTTTCAAGATTTTGTAGTTCCATATAGTGCTTCATATCAGACTCAAATTGAAGATTTACAAGATACAATTGAAGATAAAAAGAGATTAAGTGGTTTCATAAACAAAGAAGTACTTGAACTATATCTTAAAAAAGAAAAATTAGAAAATGAAAAGGCAAATAAAGAACAACAAGTAGCTCATCTTTTAAAAGAGTTGAATGGAAAAGATATTAACGACACATCATCTTTATTTCAACAAGCCTTTAATTATTTCATTGAAGGAGATGTTGATGCTGCTTTGTCGGTTTTAGAGGAGACAAAAATAAAAGAAGAAGAAAAAAAGGATAATAAGAATAGTAAACAATATGCTGAAACAAGGATTTTAAAAGCAAGACTACTTATCATAAAAAATAAATTTGAAGAAGCAGGCAGGAACTATGAAAAAGCGATAGGAATTTATAAGGATTGGAAAGCAGCTTTAGAGGTTGGTAATTTCTTCAAATTTTTAGATGATTTTACTAAAGCGGAACATTATTATCAAATTAGTTTACCTGAAGCTGATACAGATTACAGAAAAATATTAAGTTTAAATAATCTCGCACTTGTACATAGAGCAAATAATAATTTTGAAGATGCGGATGATTTTTTAAATAAAGCATTTCTACTAATTAAAAATTTGGGAGAAACTCAATCAGAAGCTGATTTAGCCTATTATGCAATGGTTTTACACAATATTGCTAATCAATGGATTGATAAAAGTGAGTTTTCTAATGCAGAAGAATGTTATAAAACTGTATTAAAAATAAGAAAAGAATTAGCAGAAAAAGATCCAAATAAGTATTTATACCAAGTAGCTGAAACTGCAAATAATTTAGGGCTTGTTAAGAAATACCAAGAAGATTACAAAATTGCAAGAGATTATTTACAAGAAGCTCAAGAGATTATCGAAGATTTGGCAAAAAATGTAGATACAAATTACAATCTGGATTTAGCTTTAACAAATCGTAATATCGCTTTATTAGAAAGTAAAGATCAAATCAAAACTAAAGATGAAGTAGAAGAACTTTATCTCAAAGCTTTAGATGCATTTAATAAATTGCCTAAACCAATTAAAGAAATTAATAAAGCAAAAGCATTTATTGTCGGCTTCTATAATAACTTAGGCTCATTTCAAGTAAATAACGATGAATTTTCAATAGCTAATACATCTTTTAAAAAGTCATTAAAGATTGCAAAAGAATTAGCTGAACAAAATCCTTCAAGATACTTACCTGAAGTTGCATCAGCACATCATAATATTGGGAATAACTTTGCTGAAACAGGTGATTATACTGAAGCCGAAAAACACTTTAAAAAAGCTTTAGACATCCTAAAAAACTTTATCGACCTTATACCAGAGAAATTTGAAGTTACTTTTGCTAAAACTCATATGTGTCTTAGTGTCTTATACACAGATAATGCATTAAACAATCAAGGGCTATTTCAAAAAAATATTTTGAAATCCATAGAATTGTACGAAAAATATGCTGATAAAAATCCCGACGCTAAAGAGTGGCTAAAAGTCGCAAAAGATATTTTAGCAGAATGGAAAAAGAAATGGCTGGAAAATTTTGACAAAGTAATTGATGAAACTTTTGATGAGTATGATGAAGTATTTAAAGCGCTTGCCTGATTAATGAGGTATTTAATCAAAGAAGGTATTTTAGCCATTAACAAAAAGACTATAAAAAGGCACGGTGGTAATTTTCTTCCACCTCATAATTTTTTACACGAAGACGTTTTAGACTACCTTTTAGAAGCTGTCCAATCTGAAATGTTTGGAGAGGCGATGTATCCTCTAATTTCTGACAAAGCGGGTTTATATATGTTTAACATTGTATGCAATCATATTTTTCAAGATGGTAATAAAAGAACTGGTTTAGATGCAGCGATCACATTTCTAATACTTAATGGTTATAGGCTTAAAAAAGTTCTTAACAAAGCCAATATAAATGGTAAGATCAATCCAGAAAAAGGCAGCTCAAGCAAAAAAATATTGGAAGAATTCACTTTAGAAGTAGCCTCTGGTAAATTAACCCTAAAAGAAACCCAGCAATGGTTTAAAGAAAACGTAAAGGAGCTGTGAAATAGAAAATAAATGAACGCATTTTGGATAATACTAACCGGTAGTTTGGTGGCAGTAACCTGCGGTTTGCTCGGCTGTTTTTTAATTTTACGAAAAATGGCGATGGTAGGCGATGCTATTGCACATGCCGTGTTGCCAGGCATCGTTATTGCCTTTTTAATTTCTGGTGGAAACTCCATACCAGTATTAATTGGTGCAGCAGGTTTTGGTATTTTAACTACATTTATTATTCAATATTTACAAAATACCGGCAAATTGCAAGGCGATGCTGCTATTGGTTTAACGTTTACTTTTCTGTTTGCAATTGGGGTAATACTAATTGCCGCTTATGCTGGTCAAATTGATTTAGATCAAGATTGCGTATTACATGGCGAAATAGCTTATGTACCCTTAAATACATTAATAACAGCAGGTGGCACTAACTTAGGCCCAACAGCCATCTGGATTTTGGGTTCTGTTTTTTTTATAGTTTTGATATTCATTTTTATTGGCTACAAAGGCCTAATGCTAACCACTTTCGATCCGGCTTATGCGCTTTCAATTGGCATTTCTACTATTATGTGGCATTATTTGTTAATGACAATGGTTTCTTTAACTACCGTTGTTGCCTTTGAATCGGTGGGTGCAGTTTTGGTAGTTGCTTTTTTGGTCGGCCCGCCAGCTATCGCCTATTTGTTTACCGATAGGTTAGGGGTAATGTTAGTATTATCTGCCATTGCAGGTATTGTTGCAGCAGCTGGTGGTTATTACATGGCCGCTTATATTAACGGCAGTATTGCCGGAGCAATGACAGTTGTTTTGGGCATCGAGTTTTTAATAGCTTTTATTTTTGCGCCAAAGTATGGTTTGCTGGGTAAGGCTTAATGAGTTGATTTTTAATTTGAAAAAAGGGTTATACCGTTTTAGAAACCGCTAAGATGCCCTAAGCCAATTCTTCACTTTAGCTTCTTCTCTTTGGCGTGTTTCTTCATCTTTTGATAAAATGAACGCTTGTTTTACTATGATTAATTTCCACCACAAAGTAGCTTTAATTAAATTTCCCGAATGTTTATCCAACCGATAAGTCAGTTCAATATTTGGTTCTTCTTTATCGTTTATTATTCTACTTAATTTAGTGTAATGAACCGCTAAGTCTATTGCTATTTCTTTGCGACTTTTCTTTAAGATTCTAATGTACTCCGCCAAATATTTACCAAAAGTTTTATCAAATGAAAAGCGGTCTTTCTTTAAATAGTTTTCTATGTTGAAACGCAATCTCATAATATCTGAAAGTATGATATCTTCCTCACTCATATCACGCAATTTCTCAAATCGTATCTTCCGCATTTCAGCAGATAATTTCGCAGCTGTTGCTTCTGTTAAATCAGCAGGAATAATCATTGCCTCTGCTATTTCCTCATTAGTGTACTGCTCTTTTAATTTTTGATATATTTTTTCGTATTTCATTTTATAGATATTTTTGAATTAAACTAATAGCTGCTTTTCCGTCAATTGCTAATTGACTTCCATATTTACTAAAACCATATTTTTGAATGTATAACTTTATCAATACTGTTTTTGGTACTAAAGAAATAAAACCAGCATATCCTTTTTCAAATGATATTTGAACAGCAAAGGCAATTAAACAGCCAGCAATTCTATCTATTTGCTTTGATTTGCCAATATGGGCTTTTGAAAGTTCTACCAAATTAAAGTGGATTCGAAATTCTTGATGTATATCGGTTAAAGAAATTAAGCCAAAAATTTGAGCAACAGATTGATCTTTCGCAACTATTTTAAATATAGAATTGTGTACTTCTTTTTTCCAATCAAACTCAAATTGTTTGCTTGTTTTTATTTTTTGATAATCAGAAATTTCTATTGCTACAATCTCCGCATCAAATTTTTTTTGATTTGATGTGTAAAGTAGTTTCATTTTTTATCAAAATATTTTATAAATATCGTAAAATATTTTGATAAAAACAAGTTTTCTTTTAAGATCATAACTTAGTTAAACAACAAATAAAAGCTTTGAGAATTAGTTGAACCTCAAATACCTTTAGATGCCTTATATAAGATTTAATCTAAAGTTCTTTTCCCAACCGTATAACAGTAAAGTGAAGAAGGCATAAAATCAAACCAATGATCATTACATTTTACTTCATCTATTATATCTATAGTAGTCACTATAGCTCTTTCAAAATTGTTTTTAGATAAAAAATTCCTTAAACTTTTTAATTCATTCAGGTTTTTAGAATAACGATTACTCCACTTAATTTCAACAGCCCAAGCTGGTTTAAGATTAGTGGAAGAAAGACCAACAATATCTACTTCACCTCCTTTCCATCTCGCATAATAAGGTGTTTTCCAATGCCTATGAAACCATTGAGAAAAAATAGCAGTCTCAACCATATTTCCCATTGTGGTAGAAGTTCCATTAATAGGAGCAAACAATGCACTTCTCAAAGAAGGGTTTGTTAAATATATTTTAAAGAAGTTCGCTCGTTTAAATTTCTTTCCACTCAAATCAATTCTATTGACCACTCTAATTAAAAATGCGGCCTCAAGATAACTAATGTATTTTTTGATCGTGTTTTTGGAAACACCAGAAGTTACGGCCAAGTTATCATACGAAAACTCATTACCTGAATTAAATGCAATAGTGGTGAAAAGTGAATTTAGTTCTTGAACATCTTGAATGCCATAAAGACTCGGCAAATCTCTCAAAAGAACTTTATCAATTATATCGCTTTTTATATACCTCCCAGGGTTTGATTGAATTTCTTCAGATAATGAAACCTCTGGATAACCACCGTAATTAATATAGTTAATAAAGTGCTTATTTAGCTCATCAATATTTATGGTATCAAAAACGATAATAGAAGAATCCCCCCATTTCTTCTCTTTGGGTATGATTAAGTTTTGTAGATCTTTTAGATGAATGTATTCGTGAAAGGTAAGAGGCGGTAAAGTGAAGTCTGTAAATCTACCAGCTCCAGACTCATTGCTTTTAAGCTTTAAAGCTGCTGCGGCAGAACCAGATACTACAAATTTTACGTGATGATAAGAATCAACTAACGATTTTAAATGAACCTCCCAATCTTTCAAATATTGAACTTCATCAAAAAAAACATAAAACCCTTTTAACTCATCTTCTTTATAAACCGCTTTTCTGCAATAGTTAAGCAAGTCTTCAATTCCAATTCCGTTAAATACTGGAGTTTCAATTGATAGATAGAAAATTTTTTTAGGATCAATTCCATTGTCGATCAATTTTTGAATTGCGTGATAAATCATTACCGTTTTACCGACTCTTCTTGGGCCCATTAAAACTGCTGCCCTTTTTATTGTTTTGTTTTCTATTAGAGGAAAAAATTTCTCGAAATACAAACGCCGTTTCATGGAATGATAAAAATCATCAATTTTACCATCAATCCACCAAGGATTTTCAAACCTAATCCTATTTAATATTTGTTCTTCCGTAATTTTAAAAAGAGGCATGGAAATACTATTTTGATTCTAATAGCACGAATTTAGTAAAATAAGATCAAATATTTGATCTTATTTTACATTAAGGAGGTTTTAAACAGTTATTTAGTGCTTTTATTTATAGTAAATCAGATTATTTATGATAAAATAAAAATTGCGTGACACCCAAACCTATTGAATATCACGCAATTTCTTAATGTATAGTTTAAATTTTTTTATTCAAAAACTAAAACTTACCAAATCTCAATCTTACTAAGATAACCACCTAAATTAGTGTCAACTTGTAAAATGTAAATGCCACTTTGTTGTTGATTTAAACGGATCAAATTGTTTTGCTGTACATAGCTAACCGATTGACCCAAGTAATTATAAATGAAAATGTTATTGATAATTTCAGCAGTTGGTAAGTTAACTGCAAATTGCCCATTGCTAGGGTTAGGGTAAATGTTAATGCTTTTATAATCATCAAAAATGCTGGTTGTAAATTCATCATCCAAATAATTAGGGATGCCATCTTCGTCTTCATCATCGTCGGTTAAGTCGCCGTTGGCGTTAATGTCTTCTTCCGCAGTTGGTACGCCGTCGTCATCATCATCCGCATCTTCAAAGTTGGGTATGCCGTCTCCATCGCTATCATCGTCGGTTAAATCGCCATTGCCATTAAGGTCTTCCAAATCATTGCTGGCCCCATCATTATCAACATCTGCAAAGTTGCAAACTTCAACACAATATTTATTACTAATACTGCCAAAGCTGTAGCACGCACCATCAACTAAGCAGTTGTCAAGTATGTTGTTGATTGTAGTGCCTTCAGCACAGCCTTCTAAAGTGCTAATATTTAAATTGGCACTATGCACCATATTTACAAAGCAATAAGTGCCTGCAGGCTTATTAGAAAAATTAAAGCTGCCATCTGCACTAAAACCAACTACCGTTTTATTCCACAAGCTTGCACCTGGGGTGTCTTCCATAACCACAAAAATATTATTTTCTGCATCAGAAGGAGGAGTAGAAAACTCGGGAACCACTAAATCTTCTGGTTGGGTAGCTAAACAAACTTGTGTTGCTGATGGAGGAGCGGCAACACCGGCAACAGCGGCACAGTTGCTTTCACAATCGGTTATGGCAATAGTGTAAGGTTGGGTATAGTTAAAACATACGGCTAATGCTAAAGAAGAAAGCTGCACATTAACATCGTTTAATACACTAATGGCGGTGTCAACCGAAAAAATTTCTACGCTTAAAATCGAGGATGCGAGAATTAAAGCTTCGTTAAGCGATTGCAAACCTTCTTCACCGTCGTTTACACCATTTAATAAATCTAAAACTGGGCCACACGGTATGCCAAACAAGGTGTCTTGTGGTGAAGTACATATTAAAGCAGCCAAACTTAAAATTTCGTCAACCGCAGCAATATCGTAAGTAAAAGCGCTTACTTTAACGGTTTCGCCAGCTTTTAAACCTTGTTCTTGCGAGTTCCAAGCACCTGTATTGTTTATTAATAATGGATTACCGTTGCTAAATTCGATTACGTAATTTACGTTTGGTAAGGAGGCTTGTGGTAAACTGTCTTGCATATAAAGCGCATCTTCGCTTCCATTAAAGCAAGCTGTTAAATTGCCATTGGCATCTATTGGGGCAGTTATTGGTGCTACAATAGTATCAATGGTGGCTTCGCAAGCTTGCGCATTAATTTGTTTTGTTTGAAGTAAAATTAAGCTAAGAAAAAATAATAAAACTACTGGTAGATTTTTTTTCATATTATTTATAAATGATTAGTTGCTGCGAAAATAAGGAAATTTTAAATTATGGCTGTTTGTTGGCTATTTAAGGCCGCAGTTGTTAGCAATCTGATTTTTTTAATTAATAATTTTTTTTTGAAAATTAAGGCGAATGGCCGAAGCACCCACACTAAACCCGATAGTAACGGAAATCCTTTTTATGAAGCTCAGCGGAATAAAAAGATTGGAGTGGATAGCGGGACCGAATTTTAAACGGGTAAGTGGTTTGTTTTCAAAAGGCTAATAATTGATATAATTACGCTAATTTTATTGGATAAAGTGTAAGCAAACCTTACCTTTGCATCCGTTTTTAAAACAAATAAACTTTTTAATACATAATTTTCAACAAAAATGGGAACAAATATTATATATGCGATACCAGTATTTGGCGTAATTGCTTTGTTGTTTACTTTCTGGAAATCGGGCTGGGTAGCCAAACAGGAAGTAGGTACGGAGCGTATGGCGCGTATTGCAGATCATATTGCAAAAGGAGCGATGGCTTTTTTAAGAGCCGAATATAAAATATTAGCCATTTTTGTGGCCGTAGTAGCCGTAATATTAACCTTTACGGGTATGGGGCAAAAAAATGCGGCTGGCGTAGAAACTTCTTCTGGCTTAATAGGCTTGTCGTTTGTATTGGGTGCTGTTTGCTCGGCATTGGCTGGCTTTATAGGTATGCGTGTGGCAACTAAAGCAAATGTTAGAACAACGCAAGCAGCTCGAACCAGTTTAGGCAGAGCCTTAGAAGTGGCTTTTGCAGGTGGCTCGGTAATGGGTATGGGTGTAGTTGGCTTGGGCGTTTTAGGCTTGGGTACTTTGTTTATAGTATATAGCAACATTTTCGGAATTGATACACCAGCCAATGTTAGCCGGGTAATAACCGTATTAACAGGCTTTTCTTTTGGCGCATCTTCTATTGCTTTATTTGCCCGTGTGGGTGGCGGTATTTATACCAAAGCGGCCGATGTAGGGGCCGATTTAGTGGGTAAAGTAGAGGCGGGTATTCCAGAAGATCATCCATTAAACCCAGCAACTATTGCCGATAACGTGGGTGACAATGTGGGTGATGTAGCCGGTATGGGTGCCGATTTATTTGAGTCTTACGTAGGTTCTATAATTGGTACAATGGTTTTAGGTACTGCCTTTATGAGCATTGGTGCTTTTTCGGGCAGCCAATTTGGTGGACTTTCTGCTGTTTTGTTACCCTTGGTATTAGCCAGTTTGGGTATCTTGACTTCTATATTAGGAACTTTTTTAGTTAAAGTAAAAGATGGTGGCGATCCGCACAAAGCCTTAAATATGGGCGAATTTGTTTCGGCTGGTTTAATGTTGTTGATTACCTTTTTTGTTATAAAATGGATGTTGCCAGCCGAGTGGGTTTTAGCAGGAAAAGAGTATTCCAGTATGGGTGTATTTTTTGCCATTGTAGTGGGCCTACTTTCTGGTTTAGCCATTGGAAAAATTACCGAATATTACACGGGCACGGGCACTAAACCAGTGCTTTCAATAGTTCGTCAATCGCAAACAGGCGCAGCAACTAATATTATTGCTGGCTTGGGTGTGGGTATGCGCTCAACCGCTATTCCTATTTTAATAATTGCGCTGGCTATTGTATTGGCATTTTCATTCGCTGGTTTATATGGTATTGCCATTGCTGCGGTAGGTATGCTTTCTAACACAGGTATTCAATTGGCGGTAGATGCTTATGGCCCTATTTCTGATAACGCCGGTGGTATTGCAGAAATGGCAGAATTACCAAAAGAGGTACGCGAAAAAACAGATAAATTAGATGCAGTAGGTAACACTACCGCAGCTATCGGAAAAGGTTTTGCCATTGGTTCGGCAGCCTTAACAGCATTGGCTTTGTTTGCTGCTTTTATGACGGCTTACGATTTAACGCACGCCAACTCTATTGCTTCAATGGGCGGTATAAATGTTACTAATCCGTTTGTAATGGCTTCTTTATTTATTGGTGCGATGTTGCCTTTCTTGTTTTCTGCTATGAGTATGGATGCGGTTGGAAGAGCAGCTATGGCAATGATAGAAGAAGTACGTCGTCAGTTTAAAGAAATACCAGAACTAAAGGCAGCTTTAAACGTAATGAACAAGTACGATGGTAAAGAATACGATACTTGGTCAAAACAAGATCAGCAAACTTTTGATGCTGCCGATGGAAAAGCCGAGTACGACAAATGTGTAGAGATTTCAACCAATGCCTCTATCCGAGAGATGGTAGTGCCTGGTTTAGTAGCCGTAATTGTACCCGTAATATTTGGTTTTTTGCCGAAATTTATTCCTGGCATTCCAGATGGTACTAACGCTTTAATGTTAGGTGGTTTGTTGGCCGGTGTTACCGTTTCAGGTGTATTAATGGCCTTGTTTCAATCAAACGCCGGTGGTGCTTGGGACAACGCTAAAAAGATGTTTGAAGAAGGCATTGAAATAGAGGGGATCAAATTTATTAAAGGATCGGATGCACACAAAGCAGCTGTTGTTGGTGATACTGTTGGTGATCCGTTTAAAGATACCTCAGGCCCAAGTTTGAATATTTTATTAAAATTAATGTCGGTAGTAGCGTTGGTAATTGCTACTATGATTTAAGAGAAAATAAATACTAATTGAAGATATTTAAAAGCCCGTTCCGTTTTGGTTCGGGCTTTTTTTATGTGGTTTTAAATATGACATTTCTCAAAGAAATGTCATATTTAAGATTGCATATTTTTTTAGAAAACGAACACCCAACTCGTCCGAAGGGCAGTCCCGCTTTCCGCTAAATCTTTTTATTCCGCGCTGCTCCATAAAAAGGATACCGCTGCAATCGGGTTTAGGTTGGAGGTTTGGGTGGTTCGTGGGTAGGTGTTTTTGCCACAGATAATACTATTAAGAAGATAGAGTATGAAAATATTTTTAATTAGCATCACTTCAATAATTTGACTTAGTTTCAACCTATTTTCTCAAAGTGAAACTACTCAATCTTTCGAGTCAAAAATGATGGCTTGTTTTAAGTATGGATTTAAAAATGCAGAAGACATAGGTTTAAAAGAGTACTTTGAAGAATGTCTGGAACAAGTTGAGTTCCCTTTTTTTTGTGTTGAAGATATTAACGACAAAGTGCATTGCTCCAATGAATTTGAAGATTTTTATTTAATCAACTATTGGTTTAAAGGCTGCGCAAGTTGTGTAGTAGAAAAGCTATTTTTAGAACGACTATCGTCAGAAGTACCTTCATTAAAAATAGTTTCATTATGTAAATATGATGTAGACTCTTTTGATGATATTTTATCAAAAAAATTAGACTGGATTTGTGTGGCTAACTATGAAAACAAAGGGGTGCCCAATTGCGAAGTAGGTTATCCATTAACTATTTTGGTGGATAATAACGGAAAGGTAAGCTTAGCTTTAGCGGGAGGAATCCAAAAAGGAAAAGGCCTATGATAAAGTAATTGAAAAGCTTAAATGAAAGTCATTTAACTAATATTTTTGCTTTCTGCTTGTTGTTAATGTTTCATTAAATTTTTACAATAAAAGATTACTAAATACAAAGAGTTTAACCAATTTATCATCTTATAAAATAAAAAGCCCGTGCTATTTTTTAATTTAGCCACAACACAACAACAGCAACATTGCAAGATAGTTACAGGCACAAAGGTT
>ENA-ORXT01003513-ORXT01003513.1-marine-metagenome-genome-assembly--contig:-NODE-3513-length-17168-cov-13.453923_pt1 | contig 17168 bp, 18 predicted proteins | sample MGYA00237868_ERZ511482 | MGnify/ENA metagenome assembly ERZ511482 | reverse complement strand
GCGACGGGGACACGTGCACCCGGCAAGGCGACTGCCACAACCCCAACTCAGCTGTTTAAACCCCCCGTCCCACTCGACGTTGCAAATAATTTACCGTAAGCTCTTCCTACAAAATAGCCACAAACGGTTGCCCCGACCTGGTTGTTTAAACTCCCTATTGTCGAACGCTGGTTGGTTGAAATCAGTCACGCGTCTGGGTTCGCCAGGTCGATCCTGAGGCCCGTTCTTAGTTGAACTAAGAACGGGCCTCAGGATCGACCTGGCACTCAAGTTGAGCTTCCTGTGCTGTGACTGTGTTAGGTTGATGGCCATCACACGCACCGTGGCCACACGCAAACGAACGCGGGCCTGTGCCTTGGTGTGACGCGGTACTGAGGAATTGTTGCGAACAATAATGGCACTTGTAACGCGAACTGCGATCCAGTCTGCTTATCCGGTCCTCGCTTCGGCCAAGGCCAGCCGACCAGCGCCCGCCGACTACACTGCGGGTCCGTATTTCATCGCCGGGATAGTTCCCTGGCCTTTAGGGCAGCGTAGGGTTGTGCAACACGCCCGGGGCGTGCTAAATTGCAGGCCTGGGGCGTGCAATTTCACGTGTTTTGGGCGTGTCACGCCCTGCACGCACAGAATTTTAGGGGCGTGATTGGGGCGTGCTTGATAAAAACAGTACATCATTTCAAATGCGCTCTTGGGGCGCCAGTCCACCGAATATTTTTCGGTGCAGTTCCGTGCCACCTTGGTTAAATTTTCAGGGCGCGGTGTCTTACTGCTCCGCCGAGCGTCCACAAACAAGGTGCTCGACGCTATGAGGAGTGGGAACCATTTTTCCGTCGTGCGCCCACAAACAAGGTGCTCGACGCCATGATGCGCGGACGCCATCTGTGCGGAATGGCACAGCAACGGCCACCTGCTGTCATCAGCCAGGGAGGACGCAGAGGGGCTCCTTGACACGGGCGCCAATGAGGACGTTGAATGCAACGCATCGCGCGCCGGCAACGGCCAGGCCGACGGCAGTGATGGAGGTCGTCCCGGCGACGAGGACGCCCCCGCGGCCACGACCGAGAATGATTTGATGACCATCTGCTCTGGCTTTGTGCGCGGTGAGATGGGTGGGACAGCGGGCGGTGGGGCGGCCGGTGGAGGCTAGGCGAGCCGACGTCCCGTGATGCTGCAAAGCATCTTTGACGCAGAGTGGCAGAGGCCAAGAGAGTGTATCGCATGCAGCTGTTTCCTTCATGTTTTCTGGCATTTTTGTGGTCCTTTGAACCATCCAAATTGCAAGAATATTGGGTACTTTGAATCGCTTATCAAGTAAGTGCCAAAACATGGGGGCTACATTAGGGGCGTGAAGAGGGGCGTGCCAATGTTGGGGGCGTGCAGAAGGGCGTGATTAGGCGTGCATCGCCCACCCCGCCACCCAAAAAGGGGCGTGATGCACAACCCTACTTACTTGGACGCAAACAGGCCCGCCCGAGACGGTTTTGGTCAACTACTCCGCAACGTGCACTGGAAAAGGCAACTTATTCTTCAACGTGCGGGTGTGTATCAGGGGTCTTCAAGCGCACCCATTTCAGAATGGCGTCTGCGTATTCAGTATAATCCTGGCGAGCGTTCGCGTACAGTCATTGCTCGGTTATAAAACGGGGTGGAGCACCTTGTAGCCCGCACCGGAAAAACATGTAGCCCACCCAATGATCGACGCAATCCATCGCGATTGGGCTGGATATCGACCCTGGACTGGCCGCCAGCGCCGACGATGGCCAGAGGGTCCGGAATACCATCCTCTAATCAAGGCATCTAGGCTTCCACCCGGGCGGCGGATCTGGCGGCGAAATTTCAGATCGAGCCGGTTAGAATTGCGTTGCATGCTACTTTCTGATATTCAGAATTTGTGATTTTATATGATTTTCTGTGGATTGTGGGCGATTGTAGCTCTGGATGGCCTCTTTAAATCACTTGTTCCCATTGGTTTGACTTGGCAGCGACGTGAGCCAGTCCGCGACGAATACGCCGAATTGCGCGGCACCGACTGAAGCGCGTTGCGACCACCAAGTGGGTCGAGCTGTGTCACCATCTCCCCCACGTCTTACTCTCGACCGCCGCGACCCTCCCTCCCCGTCATCCCTCGCCGCTCCGTCGCTCCCACCCCACTCCCCCAATGCTCTTTGTTGGCAATGGCGCTCGACGCCGGGGTACCGACACTCCCTATTGTGCCGGCGGCCGCGGCTCCCTTTTTGGAGGCCGCGCAGCACTGCTGCAAGTGCGCGTCGATGGAGGGCGGGGCGGACTTTTCGGTAGCACTCATCGTGCGCCGTGGTACCGGGGCGCCGCTGGTTGTGTACGCCACCGGCGTGACGTCGCAGTGCGACACTCGTACCCGCAAGCTGCTGAAGTCCGCGGCCGCCGCGTTCTTCTCCTCACTTCCGAGCACGGAAGCCATCAACGTGCCCACGTCAAGGAACCCTGTGACCGGTCTGAGGTGGGCGCCGGCTGCGGCCTCGTATTCTCCCTCGGTCAGCCAACCTGGCGGTGGGGCTGGCGCGGCGCCTTCGTCGTCGGTGGGAGATGGACGTGCCGATGGCGACTCAAGCGCTCAAGGAGCTGACGGCTCTGGTCTTGGACAATCCTGCGGTGGAGTCGTGGGGACGCCTGGGGGGACTCCTGCATTAAGCAGGGCGGGTGCACTGGCGGTGGCGGGTACGCAAACAGGATCCATCCCCGCATCGAGTGCCGCGACCAGTCGGTACGGTCCGCTGCCCCAACTGCCATTGACGATTGGCAGTGCTGCCGCCACGGGCAAGCGCGACCGCGCCGGCAATGCGCTTCCCTCCGCCCCCACTCGCGAGTTTTCTGTGACGGCGGATATGGCCCGCTCGTACCTGGCCAAGTTCGAGAGCGCCGGGCTGTCGCTGACCCGCCTGCACATGACCGGCTTCCTCAAGCTGCTGCGCTTCTTCTACGACGAGCGGTTGAAGCGCGTGGGCAACAACACCCCCTATGAGCCCCTCTTTCCCCAGATTGCGCAGGGCGTGTCGGTCTTGTTCAAGTACATCGAGCCCGGCGACGGCGTCCCCATTCCCCTCGTGCTCAAGAACACCAGCCACCAGCACAAGAACGAGACCACGTGCTTGCTCATCTTCATGATGTACGGCACGGAGGACGAGGCGTACGAGTGGGTGTTGGCTCGGTACTGCGAGGGGATGCGCGTACCGACAACCGGTGCGAGGCCGCGCACGACCAAGTCCAAGCCCAAGGGGCTACCTGTTGTCGGCGCTGGGGGTGGTGCCGGCGGAGCTGGTGGGGGAGGTGGAAATGGACGTGGCGGAGGAGCGCTTGGTGGCAATGGGGCCCATGGTTCGGGCGGCAAAGGGGGAGAGGGGAATGTTCTACGACGGGCGCTGTATTATCCTTCGCCGGCGCCGCCACTTCCCGCCATCTCGACGAGCCTCTTCATGGGCGGGCAGCTGGTTGGGTCGGGAGACATCCACCCCGAGTTCCATTTACACCACGGTCATCCGCTGCCGCTCCGGCACGTTGCTCTCTTCCTCTTGTCGTGCACGGCTGAGGGGGCTGGTCGACGATACGCTTTTGACGACCATCCTTTGTTTTGCGTCGAGGGCGGACACCCTCAAACGAGCACATTGACGCAGTGCTTACGGCAACGCGTCGTGTGGCCAGTCGCCGACATTGGGTATGTTGTCGATTGTCTTTTTCGCTCCTTGTTCGCTATGGCTTGCTTGTTCTTTGTTTCATTCGCACCTCAAAGGCGTCTGCGCATCCATGTATCTGACCCGCTTCCTCTCTCTGTTGGTCCTTCTTGTCCTCCTACTGCCTCGTGGCTCTATCAAAAACGTGCAGCCCCCGTGTCTCTTTATGGAGTGGCCTGCCAGGTCCCAAGGAGAAAGTGTTGGGGACGGGCTTGGTATCACGCATCGTACCCAGGGGGGACGGGATGGATGATGCAGCCGGGGATGGTGCTTCGCGTTTGGCTGCTGCTGCTGAGGTTTTTGCTGTCTCGTTTCTGCACGAGAGCTTGAAAGAGGACTACGAGGCTTGTGATTTGCTGTATGGCTCGGAAGCGTATGCGGCGTACAGCGCAGAGCACTTCGGTACAACTGACATGCCAACGTCGCTGGCTCATCTGCACGACTTGCAGCAAATGACGACCTCGCCCGTACGCTTCTTGTGGTTTGCAGCGTTTATCACAACCGCATAATAGACAATGTTATTCTTTACTGCTCACTTTCCAACAACGCTCGCCAAAACGCCATACTCACGGCGCTGATCTTCACGTGCCGCTCGGTGAGGCCGCGCACACAGAGGGCAGAAAATGAACGCACGCGGGAAAGCGCGGCATAGACGAGTCCCTCACACGCCCAAGCGTCCACGGAGAAGTCAATGCACACGCACTCCATTTCAGAGCCCTGCGCGCGGTGAATTGTAAGAGCCCATGCCAGAAGAACAGGGATTTGCTTCCTCCTCCCAAGCACCCTTCCCTCCTCGTCAAACGCCTCCCACTCCACACGACACACCGACAACACCTCCCCCTTGAACATGCACACCAGCACGTCGTCCGACGGCATTGCCACCACAGAGCCCACTGTGCCGGTTGGCACGGATGGCGACAGGCGCCGCACCGCGACGACGGGGGCGGCCACCTTGACATGTAGGTTCTCAATCCCCTTGTGCTTGAGCTTGTCCGTGGCGGCCCTCTTGCTCGCGTCCGTCGTGGCCGTGACGGTGTCGACCGCAACGTACACCCGACCGACGCCCTGGAGAGCCGCCAGCTGCTCCATGTTGTGGCCTTCCACCGAGTCGTTAACCGCGCGCAGGTGCGGCATCTTCTTCCGCTGCTCATTGTCGAAGGAGTTCCAGGTCGCATTCATGGAGGCAAGGTCGATGGACGTCTGCTCGCCGACGCGGAGGCGCAATAGCAACTCGGCGTACGCTCTGTCCCCGCTCTGACGGTAGTTGGTCGCCAGCAAGCGGCAGCCGCCCCGCCACGAGCGAAACAGCGACCGCCACTGCAGGCACCGAAAGACGACCAAACCAGTGGGGGACAAAGCCAAGTCAACAGGCAAAGTTTGGAGGGGGTCGCCAGCGACTACAACAGCACGACGTAGGCCAAAAAAGAGAAGATAGAGAGAAACCATTCAGACGCACATGTCAGCAGCTGCACACTGAAAGAGACACAGAGGCGCCATGGTCATGACCACAGAGCTGGAAGGTACAAGCGACCCGCCACACAACGTACAAATTATTTGAACACCACCCGCGGGGTGCTGCTGCAAACCCGGAGGAGAAACGCCACGCAAGGCAGCGAGGAAGACAACCATCCATGCCGCTGTAATCGTGAAAACCTCGTCCACGACCAGCAGCCGCAGACCGTTCAACCTTGAAACGATTCCGGCCCGCTTCGTGGTCGAGACAAAGTCAGCTGGGGACAGCAGGTGGACACCACAGCGAAAAAACGAGTGCAAAGTCTGACCTCCGATGAGATCCGCTGCAGCTCCGTACCATGAACAAACGGCGACGCCATTGGGACCGTGACGCGTGCGCGCATGCTCAATAATACGACGCAGGACAACCGATTTGCCACAACCGGCACTGGCGACAATGCACACGTTCTTCCCGCCGAGGTAGTCATCGAAACACACTTGTTGGTTGTGGTCGAGGACGACGGGATCCACCATGGCCGAGGGGGGAGTGGAGGAGGTGCGGGGGGCGGATGGGTGGGGGCAATGGGCGGCCGTCCGGACCGCCTCGCAAACGGCTTGGAGTGAGGAAACGGAGTGGCGCGCGCAAAGAGGGAACCACCCACCTCGCAGATCTGCCCGCCGCAGTCCTCGGTCATTGCATCTGCCTGACCGTCTCGATTGCAATTGATCTCTCCCTGCCTCGGTGGCTTCGCCAAAACTCCTCTTATAAGGATACTTGAGTTCTTTGATCCACCTTTTTGAGTGAAAGGTAGCCTGCCTTAGCTGCTCATCCGTGTGGCAGACGCACCGGTGCGGTCACCGTCTTCGGCAAGCATTCAAGCATGCTGCACGTCCTTTTCTGACCGGTTGGGAAAAAGGTTCTCTGTTTCGGCCACGTCCACCTCCCGCTGGCTCCCTCTTGGGAGCAAGCGTTGGTCGTCGCCGCCGTTGTGCCTCCTTTTTTGCTCGAGTACGCATCTGGGTTCGCCACTTGTCTCCCCTGGGCATGGAGTGCAACAGGGGAGGAGCGTGCAGCGCCTGCAGACCGCTTGACGATGGGCGGTCGCCGGGGGCGTGGGGGAAGCATTTGTAATGAGAGGTGGGAGCGACGTGTGCTGGCAGTTGCGCAGGATGCTTTCGTTTATGAGAAGATAGAATGTATGCTAGACGTGCGCTTCGGAGTGCCGTCGGCCAAGGATCTAACGACCTTGGAGAAGACAGCCCCGTACCGCCTTTCCTGTGCACACTTTATAAACCTGTACACCCTTTCTAAACTGTGCCCCTGTTCGCTCCTGCAGCGACTGCTATTCCACCTCGTGCCCCCCCACCCACGCCTCTGACACCATCCCCTGCGCCGGCGGCACCGCGGCGACCCGCAGCGTCTCAGTCTTTGCCGCTGTAGCGCCTTTTTTCGAGCATGGCTGTCGTCTGCCAAGCGGCGAGGCACCGCGCGACCCACTGCTGTCAGCTCGGCCAACCTCCCGACCCCGCTCCGCCACTGCCCACTGCCAACGGCGGGGGCTCCGCTGCTGGTTGGCAGGCGCAGCCAAGTGCTGGGCGGCGGGGGGGTGGGGAGGCGGGCCATTGCGGCGGTCGCGCACTGCCGCGGTCACTGCCGTTTGTGTGGGTTCCTCCACCTGCTTCCCCCCCAAGCCGGAGCGCTCGCAGCGGCCGTCTTGTACCGCGGCGCGCCGCTGCGCACCCCGTACACGCACATCGACGTCGGTGACGCCGGCTTAGTGCCTCTCCGCGGTCTACAGGGTCTTCCTTGACTCGGCGGTAGCAGTTGTGACGGTGGCCGATGTGCGGAGCTGTTTGGTGGCCACGGTGGTTGACCGTCTTATGTGGAGGCGAGGGGTGTGGCAGGACGCCGTGTGCGCCGCAACATAATGCGTTTTATGCTGGGGGCGGTCTGTGTGAGGCGTGGGGGTGGGGTCGTACACGTTGTGCGTGCGACAAGATGGCGCCAGCAGGGGATGTTCGTGGGGGCAGTCCATGACAGAAGTGAAAATTTCCACGGAGAGCGTGGCGTCTTGGTGCTTTGAAGATACCGGGTATGGGGGGCGTAAAGGAGGTTTCGCAGAAGCTCAGTTCGTTGGCCTTTCGCCAGAACACAGTTACCACGCGGGCGTCCGTCATCTCAGTAGTGAAGGCAGGCACTATTGGATGCCGCTCGGGGGAAATGATGTGGTCGCGTTGGAAGTATGAGGGAGTACGGATTGTTGCGGCAGTGCAGTGAGCAAGACCGACAACAGCAAACACCCTTTTCGGCAGCATCCGACTACCCAGTTCACTACAGCATCAGCAACGCGGCGTCCGTCGCTGCATGCCAACAACACAAGATGCATATACCTTGCCTGTATCAGCGTTGCACAGAACTCGCCGGAGCTTTGACCACTCCGGTGCGCTACGATGGGGGGCTGTGCTTCATAGGTGACGGCGTGTTAGCGGCGAGAGCTGCGACCGGATGGCGACTGGGTGGCTGTGTGAGACTTCTGGGGGCAGTCCACAGTGCATGAACGTTGTACCGGCGCGCGGCGAGTCTTTGGCATGCAACTGTGTGTCATGGGTGATTGTGGGTGCAATGCCTGCCTCGGGACGCGCGCCCATGTGGCCGGATAGCGGAGTGTAGTTTGACCAATAGCCATGGACGGGTATAGCAGACGTAGGGTGAGGCGATTGTGGGTGTACGTTGGATATGTCTGCCAGCGGCGGAAGGTAAAACGGACCATCAGGCACGTTCCTGTCGTGTAGAGATCAGTGAGTACCCAACAGCAATGCCAGGTGAGCATGACTGAGACCCACCACTACCACCATGCACTGACGAGCGAATCAGCCACGGGTGAATTGAAAGGCGCTAGTGAATGCGGAGCCCCATGTTCAACACAGCAAGCGCAACGCTGGTTGAATGACATGGAGGTGTGCTCGAACCGACAGCGGCTTGTCCACACGCACGTAGCCCAGCACGGCCAGTTCCGCTGTTTCCCCCTACCCGCCTGTTCACCCCGCCCTTCCCGCCCACCCAAGCGCACACGACCACAGCCTACGTTCTGTACAGGGGCTCAGGGCTATCGTGCTGTCCTACTGGCCACAAAGAAGAGGCCGAACGGGAGCGAGGCTGACATGGGCGGAAATCTATGCTCTTGAGTGACGGAGCTTGGTGTTCTTCGGGGGCACCCTTCTTCCGGCGGCGGGTCTCTACTGCACTGGAGGAGGCCTCTCGGGAACACCAGCGGTACGACGTTTTCTGACACGGGCGTCTTCCAGCGAAGTCACTCTTCTGCAAAGCTCCCCCGTAACGGTGGACTCTAAACGCAGACAAAGCCTGCTCAGTCCTCTGCCTCCATCAGCCACAAAGCCACGGACCCCCCGTCCTGTACAGCGCCCCACCCCTGCCGCGCCGTCACCACCATGCGTGCTGCAATGTCGATGATGTGGAAGAGGGAGGACTCGGCCACGCCGGTCAGAGGCTTCTCCCTGCCGGCCACCTCCATTGCGGGAGGGGTGCAGGGAAGGGAAAGGCTTCAGGCGTGCTTTACGTGGCTGTGACGATTCCCTTTGACCAGCCATTGCGTCAGCGACTGCCACTGCGCAGATGGCGTTTGACAGTGGGAGTCCGATCCCCTGTTTTCATTGGCTGTGATGGACTGCGGGTTGTTGCTGACAGGGAGAGGACGCAGGCGATGCACTCGTCATCCGGGGGCTACATGAGCTTCGGGACAACGAACAGAGAATAGGCGGCTGTCTCCTCTTTTCGCGCCACACTCGGTGATCGAGTTGCAGGCACGCGTGGGTATCCGCATTCGTGCCACCTGTTCTCGTTGCGTGCGGTTCGCGCGGGCGGGCTTGCTGCCCGCCTGTTTCTGCTGACTCCTCCGTTGCCCGTTCCCGCCGTGCTTTCGTGGCAACGAGCCACCTGCTGCTGGGGATACCTCGCAGCTGGACGCGTGAGTGACGCTTGTGCAGCAGCGGCGGGGGTGCCCGCCTGGGTGGCCACTGATCGAATGGGCGGGCACAGCCCCCCCACCCCCCTGCTCTGTGGGCGCACTGTTGGAGGGTATATGAGTACCGCGCAGCATCTCTTTTTTGCGTCAGTTCGCGTGCAGCTCCGCGTCGCCTGCCTCCCCTCTCACTGCCTGCCCGCTCCACCGTCAGCGAGCCCCCTCCATCTGCCCTCATACACTGGCGACTGCGAGCGTTTGACCGCTTTTCCTCCACCTTCCCCCCCCGACCGACCTCACCTTCTCCTCCCTCGGACACATTCGCATTTGCACGCCCCCCCCTCCTCCTCTACCTTCGCTCCCGACTCCCTCCAATCGGTGCCCTCTCTTCGATTCCTTACAATGGCTGTTGTCGTCGTCATCGTGGATGGGGGGTCAGCTGTTCGCCTCGCGGGGCATCCGGCCGTCGTCGCCTTTGCTGCCGCCGCTGCCTCGTCGTGCCTCAGTGCCGCTTCCGCTGCCGTCAAGGCTGCGGATGCCGCTTTGGTGGCGGCACAAGCTGCATCCCGTGACGGCGTGTTTGACGCCGCCTCCATGGCCGGAAGTGCGGCCATGCACGCCGCCGATGCGGCACTCGAGGCTGCAGACGGCGCAGCGAGCGCTGGTGACGTTGCCAAGTCTTCTTTGCCAGACGGCGAGGACCAGCGCTGGGCTGCGCCCAACCCGTTTGAAGCGAACGATGCAGCCGTTGCCGCCATTGCCGCCGCGGCCAAGCGCGCGGTCAAATGCGTCAAGGAGGCCAAGGAGCTAGCGGCGCTGGCCTCGCGCATTGCCTCTGACGCCACCATCGTCCTAGACTCTGCGCGAGGCGCGTTGCAGTGCGAGGCTCGCCGCCGCACGCCGGCGCTGGGAGTGGCTCGTGGTCGCGGGTGCGGCTGTGGGATTGTGAAGCCCCATTGTCGGAGCTCGTCGCGCTTGCTTCCTGGCCCGGCCCACGACTGAGTAGAAGTGCCATAGCATGAGAGAGGTGACTTTTGCGTTCGGTACCGGTCTGCTCTTGGTGTGTCGGGTGTGTCGTTGGGGTTCGTTCGTGTAGCATACGGAAGTTCAGCCCAGTTTTCTATATGACTGGTCTTTGTCGCGGACTGCCTCGTCAGGCGACATTGTGTTCCTTTCGTTTTTTCTCGTATGGATGGGTTCGGTAGGCAGACGTGTTCCCATGTGTGCAAGAGTGGATGCATTTTGCTAATGTACAGCAACCGCGCCTTAGAGGGGTTACTTCTGTCGTGCATTTGGTCATAGTAAGTCATGAAAACGATTTGATAGAAATCGTTTTTAACTTGTAAAGTCCGCTGCTCACAGTCTGACCAATTCGATATCTCCGCGCGGTTGCGCGTCTTTCTTGCACAACCGATCGATGGACCGACGAGCCCGCCTGGCCCACGGGATGCGGTAACGACAGCATCGTCTCCGTCCCGCTCGTCGCAGGAGCGCCGCGGTGCTTGCGGCCGGCGACACGTTCGTCCGCCACTGCCCCTGTGTGGGATGGCTGTGGTCCGGCGGACCGCCCCGCCTGCGTTTTTTCTGCGGTCCCTCCTGCCCTCGTTGCCGCCATTCAGCGGCACCCGCCGTCGTTCTGTGTTGACGGTACGTGTGGATCGCACCGGTTGTCGTGACGGCGACTCCCCTGGTATTTTTCTTGGTGCGAGTGATCAGCCGTGCTCGCTGTGGTGATTGCATGCCGCAGTGGTCGGTACTATTCGCATATTTCTGTCTCGGACGCTGTGAAGATGCATTTCTGACCTTCCTTTTCTCCTTCATGGTTTTTTCTCTCCGTGTGCTGTGTAACTGCTCCTGTATCCTGTCTCATACTTCCACAGGGCATGCGTGTGGACTGAGTTGACCTTCCCCGGCGTTCACGGCTCGGGGTGAGGCCCCCATGTCGGGCTCCTCGCCCAACCTGACGTCCTTCTTCATCTCGGCCGACGAGCAGGTGCCTGCTGACGAGGGGCTGGTGCTGGATGCATCCTCCGACGAGGCCAGCGGCTGCCTTGCCCTGGCATCCGTCACGTCAAGCATCACCGAGTTCTACGCCGCGGCTGCGGTCGATGCGGTGCCGAGCTGCTTCGAGAATGGGGTCGTGCATCCCCATCGAGGCGTCGTGCTCGACAACGATGATGGAGACACGCCCCACGATCTCCAACAGCCTGATGCCAACAAACGGCGGTCTGGCGGCGTCGCCGGGATGGGCGGGAGGCCGGAGGGCACTGGCATCCGCACCCGCGAGAACTTTCCGCGCGGGGCGCTCCGGGTGCTCGCCGAATCCCTGCGCCTCCGGGGGGTGGCCGCCGTGCTTGACCATCCTCTGCTCGATGAGGTCACCGTGGAGGCCCGCGGCGCGTTCTCCTCCCTGCTGGACAGTTGGCGCCGAGTGCCAGGGCGGGAAGAGATTTGGGCGGTGCCCTACCTGTTTGGGGTCGCCGCGCGATTTTCCGTCTGGGGAAAGACGGACTACGGCAAGAGGAGCGCGTGCTGCACGTGGGTGTCTGACGACGGCCATGTGCGGTGTACCTGCGTTGGCAGCGACGTCTTCAACGCCGACTTGAGCGCCGGCCGGGAGAGCACCTGTGAGCACGTTGACGTATTTGTGGGCGCCCTGTCGCAGATGGTCGAGGCCCTGAACCGCCCGTCCGCGGTCATCATCAAGTGGCTGCACGCCATCATGTCTGGCGACAGTCGCGTCCGCGGTCGGCTCGCGGGCGACGTGGAGGAAGAGGACGGCGCGGTGTGGCGGGTGCACAGGGACATTGTCGTTGTCATGTCTGCGCAGCGGGGCACCACCGTGCCTGTGCCGGTCTACCTTCCCAAGAGGGGCGTGTCTTGCGGCTTTTGTCCTTTGGCCAGCCTGGCCGGCTGCTCCCACACGAAGCAGGCAGAGCAGTACCGCACTAGCGGCGGTCCTGCGCTGGCGCAGGTGACGGCGTCGGGCTGTGTGCGGTCAACCGTGTCCACCAAGCCCCTCTCTCTTTTCAACTGCCCCAAGGCGATTGCGTTTGATCGCAACGTGGGCGACATGGCCCGGCTGGGCAGCACGTTTGTCCTGGATGCACCCACCGTGTGCTTGATGTGCGCAGCGGACATGCCCGAGCCGTCTTCCGAGACGTTGACGCCAGACGGCACGCTGAAGGGGATTTTGCATTCTACCCTTGGGCCGTGCTCCATGCGGGTCACCCGCCGCACGTGCCCCGACTGTGGATTTGTCGGGAGCCGAGACGGCCGGGAGGACGCGCTCATCCTGCTGTCTTTGACCTCTGGGTGCACGGTTGTGTAGGCCAGAAAGTGCGCCGAGTCGGTGCGATGTGGGGCGCTCATCTCGGACGTGATCTCCCACTCTCTCAGTGATTGGGCGGGTTTGCGTCGGGCGAAGCTGCTGCCAGCAACCGCCAAGTCGCGCGGTGCGGACACCCTCCGCGCCCTCATCCTGACGCTGATGCGGCTGTGCGTCATCAAGCCGGACGAAGGGCTGTACGAGTGCACGGTCTGTTGCTTGCCGGACGGGCGCTACCAGGTGATCACCGCCGACGGCATCTGCCTGGGCTTTGACGCCGACTCCCTGCCCTTTAGCTTCGAGCACCTGTGCGAGGCGGCGCCGCTGGTCAACATGCGCACGCGGGAGGGCTGCATGGTGATTGGGGAGCAAGCTCGGCGCATGATGCGGCACGTCTTGGTACCCGATGACCCCGCTGCCGTGACCGACCGCACACTGCCGTCGGCCGAGAAGGCCCTTGGGTGCCTCTTCCCGATGCTACTCGACGACGAGGACGCGGAGAAGACGGGCTCGGCATCCGGATCGAGCATCCGCAGGCTTTTGAGCATGGTCTGGAAGGTTGAGGCGGCGGTTCTGCCCCTCGCCGAGTCCCTCCTGGCTGCGTACCAGTCGACGCAGGTCAAGCGCGTCAAGGAGCGTCAGCGGCGTGCGGATTGCGCGCGGCGTCTCCAGGCTTCCATCACCGTGTGGCGGGCGGCCAACCCGGAAGCTGTGGCGCTCATGGTAGGCGCTGTTTGGAACTCCCAGGCAGACTCGACAGCCGATGGGGCCGCGGGCGTCGCCGGCAATATCTCAAGTGCTGGCTCAGCGACGGGGAAAGCCCCGGGCGCTGACACAGCGGGTCAGTCGGCGGCGGCAAGAAAGGGGCGGCGGTCGGCGACGGCCAAGAGTAGGCCCAAGTCGAAGGTCAAGCCGGGCGAGGAGCCAGCATTGCACATCCCCAAGCCATTGCTGCAACCGTACCTGCTGTTGCTCGACGAGAACGACGTGGACCACATATGCCGCATGGCCCTCGCCTTTGCGCTCGACCCGGTGATTGCCGGCATCAAGCAGCGGCACTTTGACGGCCTGACCGACATTGTGAGCGCTTTGCGGTCGTCGAAGCCACGGTCGTCGATTGAGCAGATGGTTACCGACGCCACGAGCCGGCCCGTGCAGCGCCCCGACCGTTCCAAGGCGGCTCAATGCCTGGTTGAGTTGCGTCACATCATGGTCGCCCTCCAAGCGGCGGTGCTGGTGTTTGAGTCCGCGCCGGGGTTTGCCGACGCGATCGCTTCGGTGTTTGAGGAGGCGGTGGTTTGCGCCAGAGCCTTCTACTCTGACTTTGCAGACGACGTGAAGGCCAACCACCAGTACCTTGCGAGGTACCTCGACAGCGACTTTCCCGAGGAAAAGCTGTTGTCGGAGTTCCGTGCTCGCTACCCCAACGCACCGTCGGAGCCGGGCGCGACGGGCGTCTTTATGCCGGGTCGCGACCAGTGCCGCGCCGAGGCGTACGCCAAGGGCGACACCACGTCCTGTGGCACCTGTGAGAAGGGCTTTGCCTCCTCCGACAAGTATTCCGACGGGGCGTTGACGATTTGCTGTGCATGCTCCCACCCGAAGATCCTTGGATTTGTCGTGCTGGACCGCAAGGAGAGCCCGCAGGTGCTGATCAACGCGTTGCTGTCGCGCTTCCCCCGGCTGCCGCGCTACCTGGTGTACGACTTTGCGTGCGGCGTCGTACGGTGCGCCATGGTCAAGCTGCCCTGGATGCTACGCGACCTTTGTGTCGTCTCTGATCGGTTTCACGTGTGCAACCATACGTGCTCACACTTCTTCAATGCCAACTCGTACGGGGAGCTGGACTTCAAGAACACGTTGACACACGAGCAGCGCAACGCCTCCATCCGCAAGATGGAGAAGATCCTCCGCGGAGCGGGGCGTTATGGCTACCTGGCGCTGTTGTGCTACCACACAAGCGTGCTCAACTCTTTCGCGGACTCCAAGACCGTCTACCAGCAAGACTCATTAGCGGCGGCCGCGGCGGTCGATGCCCGAGCCGCCGACGGCCAAGCCCCAGCCGATTTCGACGTGGAAGCGGCGGCGCGCAACTCCGCCAAGCCGGCGGTGACTTTGCCTGCGCAGTTTGACGTACGTGCCGACTACTTCACCCGGCATCCCTGTCGCTGCTGCGGCTACACGGTTCCCAAGGAGGCGGGGAGGGGTTGAGGATGCTGCGCGCCCACCGCCACGGCCAATGGCTCGGCCATCCTGGCTGGTGCTGTCGCCGCTTGCCTCGCCTTGCGCGCCGGCGGCGTGGTGGGGCCTGCCATTCCCTCCTACGCCGCTGCCTTCACAGCTACCAGCCAGGAGCCGTACACGGCTGTCGATTCGACCTGCCCGTCCCCGCCGGCCGCCATTGTCCCGGCTACGGCTCCGGTGAGTGGGCATGCTCTGCTCCTTGGGCGTGTAGTCAGGCGCCGTCCCATCCACCGCATTGTCCGTCATCTGGTCGGTGCACCGGGTATACTGGATCGCCTCGGGCGCGGTAGCGGTGTGCTTTCACCATGCGTTTTCTTTGTTGTGTTTGGATTATGTCGATCAACCAGGGAAGGGGGGAAGGGCGGCGACGCCCCCCTTGAGCAGCTCGACTGGGCTTGTGTGTTGAGTGCGCGTGTGTGGTCGCGTCATTCTTTATTGAGCGCATCGTTCATGTGGTTAATCGTGCCCGCTTCGATACCACGCCTATCCATACGAGCTTTCTACCAGAGAAACTGTGAAAAGAGGGGCGTCATGAAACAACTCTTAGACGACTCTGGTATCACGCAAATGTCGATGCTGAGACGATACCCCATGCCATATGGCCCCCCGGTTCCACTCCCAGGACCTGCCCCGCGCCATGCCGCGCTAACAGAAAAACACCACCGACCCGCCTGCCCTGCCGGGGGGGGTGGCGGTGGCATCACGGCACCGGAACAGCGAACCCGCTGCGCAGAGCCCCCGCTCCGCCGTATGAGAAGCCCGCGCCCCGTGCTCAGCCCTCGTCGCACTCCCTGGACCATACCCGTCCCAGGCAGAAGAGAAGAGACCTGAAGCCAAAAAAGAAACGAGCCGCCTGCCAGTGGGGGCGGTTGTGTAGAAGCAGAAGGCCCATCAGCAAAGTATCCATCTCCACAGTACTCGGCAACGAGGGCCGCAATGGGTTGGAAAGTCGCACGAAATGGCGGCACTGGTGCCAGCTGTAGTTGGCTGTGAGTCCTTTCTTCAGACGGCCAGTCCACCAGACACGGCAGCGCGGCGGGGCCCCATGTCTGAGGCTTGTCTGGAGCTCGGACGCGTACGTGGGCCTCGTCTGGTGTCAGAACCGATTTGATTCAGCCGGATAGCCCAAGCCTTGAGCCTTGACTCTAAGTTGCTATTCTGCATCTACATGGCCAGGTCCTCATGCTATGGGGCGATTTAAAAAAAAAAAAAATTGGCAGGCTTCAGTTTGATTTTCGCTAGATTTTAGTGTACTTGTGGAATTGACACGTGTTCAAGAATTCATTACCATTTTCCTGTAGAGATCTCAGAAGGTCAGACTTGTTCGTTTGCTTCGAAGCGAGCGGACCGGCGGTGTCCGTCGCGCGCCGTACGGACGCGACCACTCGGCGGTAGTCGTGGAACGCCTTGTGCGCTGCGGCGGCGATGCGTGGGAAAGCGCCGCCTTGGAGTACTGAGTGGAGCTGTGCAGGGGGCCCCGTGGGGCACCGCCTACGGTGAAAGAGGGGGAGTATTAGAGATGGGTTGATCGCCAGATGTGGACTAGTCACCGGGGGCAGACGAGCAAAAAATGTAATGGGGACGGTGGAGTCACGGTCAGGGAGATGGCCGCCGCGGCCGCCGCCGCACGCGCGAGTCGGCGTCGGGTGACACACAGACAGGGTGCGCAAGGCGGAGCGTGGCGGCCGGCCACGGCCGCGTCGCGCCGCCATGAGGCTGCACTGACCGTGCCTCCGCGCCGTGCGGGATTGTGGCCACTGGTGGCGGGCGCACGCTCGGCACGGACGCGCGCACCACAGCGGGTCGTGGCCGTCGTTGCGATCACTGCGAGTCCGGGGGGACGGGGGCGACGCGGCCGCTGTCGGCCACACCCGCCGCTGTGGATCACGACTGCGACGGGCGCGAGGCACCCGCCCGCCGGCGACGCCGCCGCCAATACCAGGGCGGCGCGCGGAGCCGCGGCGGGCCGTCACTTGGGGGGGAGGGCGGGGGGGAAGGGGGGGGCGCCCGCCCGTGTTTATTCGTGGCGACAGCGGCGCTTCTGCCCGTGGCGGCGGCGCGTCGGATGGCACGGGCATGCGGGTGACGACGCGGGAAACCTGCCGTCCGGGGCTGGTGCCGCCGCTGCCGCGGCCGCCTGTTGGTGGTCACTGGCCGGCGACCGTGCGGCCGGGGGTGCCGCCGCCGACGCCGCCGCCGACGCAGCGCACAACGTGTCTCCCCCGGGCGTCGCTGGGCGGCCACGGCCGCGCCACGGGGGGGGGTGGCGTCAGAAGCTCGAACCGCACATGCGGTAACGTGTGCGGCGGTGGTGCCGCGCTCGTCGTCAAGTAACGCGGCGCCCGGTGGCCGCTCGCCCTCAGGCGTCGCGTCGCCGTGTGTGGCGGTGGTGCCCTCTGCACCCCCTACTCGCCCGGCGCTCAATCCCGCCCCCCCCCCCCCCCCCCCCCCCCCCCC
>ENA-ORXT01003510-ORXT01003510.1-marine-metagenome-genome-assembly--contig:-NODE-3510-length-17193-cov-44.704312_pt1 | contig 17193 bp, 10 predicted proteins | sample MGYA00237868_ERZ511482 | MGnify/ENA metagenome assembly ERZ511482 | reverse complement strand
TTATAAACTATCAGATGAATTTAAATTAAAAGACACAACTTTCCTTAAGCCGTATAAGCTGAAAAAAGCGAGCTAAATGTTAGTTGTTATTTAGTATAGAACTTATTTTAAATTTATTTATCTATTCTATTTTTAGTCGTTAAAAGAACTTTTTAACTGCACTCGCTATTCTTAGATAATAAATATAGGTTTCTATCACTTGGGACAGATGGTTATCATTGAGAAGATGATAGAAGGATAACCTTTATAAAGAAATGTATATGATAGATTTAGTAATTGGAAAAAAGATGGAAAGATTTATTTTATTTATAATAACATTATTTATTAGTCTCATCGCTATTTCACAAGACCAAACGATAGGATTACTTTCTTATAAAAGGCATTTGGCTTCAGACGGGTATACGCTTATATACCCTAGGCAACAATCATCAGTATTTCTAATCAACAATTGCGGAGAGATTGTACACGAATGGGAAGATGATGATCTCTATGTTCCTAATAATGCAGTATATCTGTTAGATAACGGTAATTTATTAAAATGTAAAAAACATAATGATGGACCTATTGGATCGGGAATTGGAGAATACATTGTAGAAATAGTTTCTTGGGATAATGTACCCCTATGGTCTTATGAACTGAATACGGAAAATGAGAGATTGCACCATGATGTAGAAATGCTACCAAACGGCAACATACTAATGATCGCTTGGGAAAGAAAAAGTCGAGATGAAGCTATAGCGAGTGGGAGGTCAGAAGCAAAACTAACTAATAACGTACTGTATCCAGATTATATATTCGAAATTAATCCACAGAATAATGAGAAGGTTTGGGAGTGGCATGTATGGGATCATTTGATTCAAAATATAGATTCTACTAAGTTGAATTTTGGTAGTGTAGAACAACATCCAGAATTAGTTGATATTAATTACGTAGAAAACACAGGTTCTTTAGATTGGGATTGGATGCATACTAATGCGATAGATTATCATGCTGGCTTAGATCAGATAATGCTTTGTGTACCTTACTTTAATGAGGCATGGATTATAGATCATTCAACAAGTACAGAAGAGGCGGCAGGACATAGTGGAGGATTATATGACAAAGGTGGTGATCTTTTATATAGAATCGGTAATCCGCAGTCTTATGGACGAGGATCAGAAGACGACAAGATTTTGTTTTTTCCTCATGACACGCATTGGGCTAATGAGTTTATAGATTCCACACATTCTAATTATGATGACATTGTAATTTTTAACAATAAGAACAGTAATAGAACATCTTCTATGGAAATCTTTGATAATCCATGGAATCAAGATAGCAGTCGTTACAATCTAGTAAATGGATTGTATCTACCTACTTCATTTACTAATTCTATATACCATCCTCAGCCGACTAAATTTTACTCAAGTGGACTTTCTAGTGCACAAGTATTGCCTAATGGCAATATACTTGGATGTAGTGGGGGACAAGGATACCTTTTGGAGCTGAGCCCCACTAATGAGATTGTATGGGAATATAAGGTCCCACTAAAGTTAGGTGCTAGAGCTCCTCAAGGTACATTAATTGGTTATTTTCAGAATCTTACATTTAGAGCCTTTAAGTATCCTGTTTACTATTCTGCTTTTGAAGGGAAAGATTTATCTCCCAAGGGTCATATAGAAATTAACCCTAACATTAGCTTCTGCGATAGTCTTACATCTTCTATTGATTTGATTTCTTCTGATGTAAATGTATTTCCTAATCCAGCAACTACGGAACTACGTATCGAATGGCATAACAACAAAGTACATGGCATTTCAATAATAGATTTATTAGGTAAGAAATTATTTGATACTCAGACTCAGAACAATTTTGAGCTTGTCGATATATCTACATACACACCGGGAGTATATATAATTATTATTAATCAGACTTTCAAGAAATTGTTTGTTGTAAAGTAGACCCTGTACATTAATAGGTCTTTTCTATAACTCTTTACAAGCCTTCACTATATCATCAATACTCAATCCATATTTATCCAATAACTGAGTAGGTGTCCCACTCTCACCGAAGCTATCATTAACAGCGACCATAGCCATAGGGGCAGGGCTTTGTCTCGCTAATACACCAGCGATACTTTCTCCCAGTCCACCATTACGTTGGTGCTCTTCTGCAACGACACATTTACCTGTTTTCTTGACAGACTTGATTATTGCATCTTCGTCGAGAGGTTTAATCGTATGAATATTAATGAGTTCTACACTCATACCTTCAGCTTCTAATTTCTTAGCGGCTTCTACAGCATACCATAGCATATGTCCAGTGGCTACAAGTGTGATATCAGAACCTTCATTCATTAATACTGCTTTGCCTAATTCGAATTCTCCCTCTGGCATAAACACGGGCCATCCCGGTCTTCCGAATCTTAAGTAAACGGGACCCTCATGTGCAGCGATAGCTTTAGTAGCAGCTTTAGTCTGATTATAATCTGCAGGATTGATGACAGTCATGCCTGGAAGCATTTTCATCATGCCTATGTCTTCAAGAATCTGATGTGTAGCGCCATCCTCTCCTAAAGTAAGGCCTGCATGAGAGGCACATATCTTGACGTTCTTATCAGAGTAGGCTATAGATTGTCTGATCTGATCGTAAACTCTTCCTGTAGAAAAATTCGCGAACGTAGTTGTGTACGGTATCTTGCCAGCAGTTGCTAATCCTGCGGCGATTCCCATCATATTAGCTTCTGCGATGCCTACTTGTATGAATCTTTCAGGATTTTCTTCTATGAATGTGTTGATCTTTAATGAACCTATAAGGTCTGCACATAATGCAACGACTTTAGGATTTTCGCGACCCAGTTCTGTCATTCCAGCACCGAAGCCATCTCGTGTCGCTTTCTTTTCTGTGTAAGTATATTTATCTAAGCTCATATTTAGTAATCTCCTAAAGTTTCTTCTAATTGGTTTAAGGCATTTTCTGTTTGTTCTGCATTGGGTGCTTTGCCATGCCATTTGTGTGTACCTGACATGAAGTCGACACCCTGGCCCATAACTGTTTTCATAAGAACGGCGACGGGCTTTCCTTTTTTAGCGACAGCTTTTGCTTCCGCCATTGTATTGAGAATATTTTCAAAATTATGACCATCCATATGTAGCACTTCCCATCCGAATGTAGACCACTTTCCTTCTAAGTCTCCTAACGATAGTACCTCCTCATTAGGACCATCTATTTGCTGACCATTCCAATCTACTACGGCTATTAAATTGTCCATCTTATGATGAGCGGCAAACATTATCGCTTCCCAGTTCTGTCCCTCCTGAAGCTCTCCATCACCACAGAGTACATAGACAGTTTTGTCATCACCATCCATTTTTTTTGCTGTGGCCATTCCTATTGCTACAGAGATACCTTGACCTAAGGATCCTGATGCGACTCTGATTCCGGGTAGACCTTCGTGAGTAGCAGGGTGTCCTTGGAGTCTAGAATTTAATTTTCTGAATGTAGCCAGTTCGCTTTTATCGAAGTAGCCACTATGCGCAAGTGTACTGTACCAGACAGGAGAGATGTGACCATTAGATAAGAAGAAGACATCTTCGCCTTTAGCTTCCATATTAAATGATGGCTTATGGTCCATGATACTAAAGTACATAGCCGTAAAAAAATCTGCACATCCTAAAGATCCACCTGGGTGACCAGAATTAACTGCGGCGACTTGTCTTATAATATCACGACGTACTTGCGAAGCGATTCTTTTGAGTTCTGATATCTTCTCAGACATTGGTGGTAAGAGTTGAGTTGGTGAAGTATGATTGAGTAATACCTATCGATTATATGAAATGGTATATGGGTTAAAAATAAAAAAAGGCAAGCGTAAAGCTTGCCTTTTTTATAAAGTATTTCTTAGTAAACGATTTTAGTTTACAGCTTCTGCAAGACCTTTTCCAGGCTTAAACTTAACAACAGTTTTAGCTTTAATTTTGATCGTCTCTCCAGTAGCAGGGTTTCTACCATCTCTTGCTGCTCTATGAGTAGTTGAGAAAGTTCCGAATCCTACGAATGAAGCTTTGTCACCGCTTTTTAAAGTTTTTTCTATAGTATCAAATACAGCTTGTACTGCATCTGTAGCTTGTCCCTGAGAGACACCTGCAGTGTCTGCAACAGTTTTGATTAAATCTCCTTTGTTCATTATTCAAATTTTTTTTAAACTGAGTAATTATATTATTCGCTGCAAATGTAGACGATACATACATATAAACAAAACTTATAATGTATATAATTAGTTAAAAACCTCTATTTTATTGATGTTTTAGGCAATTTCTCAACTATTTTCATGTTTATAGCATGGAAGTTGTAGCTTACAATAGAAAATTAACACATCAAATGAAAAGAATTAAGTCAATTACGTATATACTTATTTGCTGTTTATCACTCACTTGCATAACATTTACATCATGCAAAACCGGTGAAGGTTGCTCTAATCAACAGAAATATTCTGTAGACACAGATAAGGACGGCAACATGTCTTCTAAGAGAGGCAAGTCTTCATTGTTCTCTAAAAAGCAAAAGAAGAAAAAGCGTAAGTAAATCGACTCTATAATTATGTTACTAATTAAATTGTCTGTACTCTTTTTGTTGACCACGAGTATCTATGCACAAGATTCTTCAGATAACATTCTTACAGACGTACGCGATAATAATGCATATTCTATAGTCAAGATAGGTGATCAGATATGAATGCAAGAAAATCTGCGGTATCATCACATATCAGCATATTACCCTCCTAAGAAGAAAAAGAAAATTAAAAAATTTGGACAATTCTATACGAATATAGCATAAGAGGAATTGTGTCCAATTGATTATTCTATTCCGACAAGAACAGATTGAGATGTTTTGATTTCGGAGTTATTCAAAATAGGAAATATCAACCCAGATAGTATAACTACAGAAATTCTGGAAAAAGACACTAATACAACTGAAGATTATGTTACCTATATAACAGAGGATAAATCTGCTCTGTTGAAATTATTTGATCTACCGATATTGTTAAAGGACTATGGATGGATCCAAAATAAAAAGCGGAATAAAAGAGTCCAAACTGCTAACCTATGGGTAATAGATGATATAGATGGTTCTAATTATTACCACTATCATATATCATCCAACAAAATGAATAAACACACACATAAGCATCATATCGAAGATACTGAAAATCGTATTAGATACATTTCTGTTAGATGTATATAAAAAGTGATTTACTGATTACTTAATTTCTGAATACGATTTGTCAGGCTATCTCCTATGTTATTAAATAGAAGTATAATAAAGTAAATCATCAGCCCTGGAAACAAGGCCATCCACCATAAGGATAAATTTAATCGTGCATCTCTAAGCATACTGCCCCAGCTTACCTGATCTAAAGGAATACCAATTCCTAAAAAAGATAATGAAGATTCTAACAAGATTGCGGAGGCAAACCCAAAAGCACTTACAATAATTACAGGTGATATTGTCAGAGGCAAAATATAATTTTTGAAAATTGTAAAGTGAGAGAGACCGCTTGCTTTAGCAGAAGTTATGTAGTCTTCGTTTCTGATTTTTAATATCTCAGCACGCAAGTGTCGAGTTACCGTTGGCCATCTTAAAAATGCGATAACTATAACAACATTCCATATACTCGGACTTGAGAATAATGCTAACAATACTAAAAGTAGAAACACACTAGGGATAGATCTTAAGGTCTCGATGATTCTTAATATGATGATATCAAGAGGAATGGCAATACCTTTGTATATTTTGTAATTGACATATCTAAAGTAGATGATCAAAAATGCAATCGGTATTATAAGTAATAACCACTTCCATGCTGATATAGAATAATAGATATAAAAAATACTTAGAAAAAGCGCTAGACAAAATAATATGAGAGCCGTTATCGACATCCTACATGAATGGTCTCCAAGGTATCCACTTAGAAAACCAAAGAAGATACCTATGATGAGTGCTATGATAGTTGTAAATAATCCTACCTTAAGAGCAACCGCTGATCCATGGATTATACCAGCTAGGACATCTCTACCAATTGTATCAGTGCCTAACCAATGCCTGTAGTAGAGAGAACTGACATCTTGAGAATCAAAAGGACTAACGCTACGGTTTTTTTTATCTATAGATTTTTCTGAGTAGGGTATTATTGTTCTCAGTCCGCTATTGTTATCAGCAACTGGTACAAATAGGCCAATACCACTATCAGTGGTACCGATAATATATATATCGTTAGCAATGAAGGAATGGAGTATGGCGATTGCAATAAAAATAAATAGTGCACGAGAGTGCTTCTTCTTAATACCCCAGTTCTCTAGCCTCAACTTATGCATCATACCGCAATTTAGGCTGTGCAAGAGTATAGAGAATATCGCCTATCAGATATATGACTGTGGTTACACAAGCAATGACAACGACGATACAAAAGACAACATTCCAGTCGGCTTGATTGATAGAATTAAGTAACAGCCTTCCGATGCCAGGTATATTAAATATAACTTCAAGTAACAGTGAGCCTGCAAAAGCATTCGCTGCTGCTGTGACAAAAATTGTAATCATAGGCATCATGGCGTTCCTGAAAGCATGCTTATTAATAACCTGATCACTTGTCAGTCCTTTGGAATAGGCAGTGCTTATATATGGTTTCTGTAATTCATCTATAAGGCTCCTTCTCATGAATCTTGTAGAGTATGCTAATGAATGTATTGTTAAGCATAAGATCGGTAATATCAACTTGTGGGCATTGTGTATGATCTGATACGAGGTAGATTTTCCGGGGTATATATTCATACCTACTGATGGAAAAATATTAGTAAAAGAACCATAGTCATCTGTAGTTAAATAGATAACGAACATCGTAGCCATCCAAAATAAAGGAATAGAATAAATAAAATAGAGCAACTGGCTTATCCACCGTACCCGCTTTTTATGTTGATTAATAACAAGATACTTTCCTATAATTATGGCAAGGATTATACTCAGGATTAAATCTATAAGTGTAATACTTAATGTCCACTGTAATCCTTTACCTACTTTGCCTAATGCTGGCTTGCCATCTACTATTGACACCCCGTTAAAGAAAGATATTATCCAGTTATGGTATTGATTGTCTTTGCCATGCCACACTAATTTAGGTGTCCATACTCCGACTTTTCTGTAATTGCTATTACCTCCAAGTTGTTCTGTAAGTTTTGACTTGATATAACTTGAATTATTTATTGTTTCGCTGATGTCATTATAATGATAGCCAGACTTGAGTGCCGATAGGACTTCTGATTTAGTGATAGGGTGAGTTATTATATTAATATTATCAGGATAATGACTTGGGACTATCGCGAAATAGAAATTAGGTTTATCTAATCCCAAGTCTTTATAGACATTCGCGTAAGCTACATCTGAGCTGTTATCTACACCTCTTTTTTCGAGAAGAATAGATACCTGATCTTGAGGCACAAATTTACTTAGTGTAAATGCAATGACGCTAATAATCCAAAGCGTTGGAATTATTATAAGAAGTCTTTTGATTACATAACGTTTCAATAATGTCTTGTTGTAATAGAAAATCTAATTATTCTGTCTCCTTATTTTTAAATGTATTGGCAAGGTAGCCAGGTCTCTTGCTCGTGGTAGTAGCAGCGATTTTGTTATTGATAACAAACTTCATAAGGGGGCTATATAGGAATATCATAGGCTGATCTTCGTATATTGTTTCTTGAAGTTTGAGATAATTACCCTTTCTATTATTAGCGTCACTAGAGTTTCTTATTGTTTCTATAAGATCATCACTTACAGGATTTCTATAACCAGTTTTGTTAGTACCTCCAGGGGCTGCATTATCAGAGTGCCATGCCGAGTATGGATCATCTGGTGATGCATCGAACCCTTTAGCTAAAGCTGCCATGTCATATTTTAATACATTGATGTGTTCTTTTTGCATAAGGCTATTTGCCTTGCTGATTATGTTGATACCTACACCTGCCTTGGCAGCACCTTCTTGATAAAGCAGAACAATATTCTTACTTAGAGCACTACCCGTTATTACAAAGTCAAGGATCAATTGAGTCTTTTTGCCATTGATAACTTTATCTCTAATATTATCGCCGTCTGTATCTATCCATCCAGATTCGTCGAGTAAGGTTTTAGCCTTTTCGATATTGAGTTCTATTGGTTTTAGCTTATGATTGTAGTAAGGCTTAGTCGGGTGGAAGGGTCCAGTATTTCTTACGCCGAGGCCTTTGTCTAATGTTTGGATAGCGTCGTCTACATCCATTAAGTGAGCTAAAGCTCTTCTGACATTTTTGTCATTTACTTTTGGGGAGGTATTATTAATCGCGATATAATAGAAGAACATTAATTGTGGCGTGTGGAATGTAAACTTGTCAGAGTGATTATCTCTTAGATCTAAAAATGTAGAAGAAGATTTGAGTTCTACGAGGTCAAGTTGTCCATCTTTAGCCATCGTTGTAGCCGTTAACTCATCAGGGACAACCTTGAATATTATTTTATTGGGATTTGATTGTAAGAAAGGATTGTCAGGATAATTTGCTCCCCAATAATCTGTCTTTTTGCTGAGTATAATATATTCGTCAGTGGCTTCATCACTTATCACATATGGACCGACTTGGATGATTTCTTTTCTTTCGTTTATGGATGCAGATATCTTATCCATAAGAACTGTCTGAGTCGTATCTGTGAGATCTAATTGTGATGCACTGTCATAGATATGTTCTGGTAGAAGGTAACTTGTGATAACAACTTCTAATCCGAGCATGTAATCAGGGTTACAATAGACCGTCATTTTCTTGCTGTTATTCTCATCGACTTTTATATCATAGATATTAGTCATTAGTTGCTGCCACTTTATCGCTTTGGTCAGAGGATGCTTCACCATATTAATAGTGAACTTGTAATCATCTGCAGTAACAGGATGGCCATCTGACCATTGTGCATCCTCCTTAAATTCTATATCGAATGCCATAGCTATTCTTCCATCCTCTAAGGTGTGGCTGTAACCTTTAGGTATTTCTTTAATAAGAATCGGATATAGTTCTAATGTCTCAGGATGATAATCAGCAAGAGGCAAAAACACATACTGATATACGTGTCTTCCGATAGTAGTGGGCGCAAAGAAAGGACTAATCTGACCTGGTTCTTTTGCAAGTCTTATACTTACTTCATCAATGGATGTGGATGTGGACTCGGTTGCCTTATCGTTCTGACAAGAGAATGTAAATGCGAGTAATAAGAAAAGAAAGAATCTTAAGCTATACATAATCCATTGGTTTCATCAATAATAGTATAAAAAATCGCATTCTATTATATGTAAACAGAATAGCTCTCTGAAAGTAGAAATAATTTTTCTATTTGTGCAGTCTCTTAGAAATCCAATCCTAAACTTAGATACATTCTTGGTTGTTGTACTTGCCTTGTCTCTACACCCCAAGCATAATCAAACTTAACAAAATATCCTAAGAGGGTACTTCTAAATCCTACACCATAACCCATGACAAGAGGATCTCTAAAGTATCTTGCTTGTATGGAGATAACTGGATTGTCAGTTGGGTTTTGTATAAAAATATTATTTAAGAGATTTTCGGTATCGTTAGGATCAGCACCATACCAAGCGAGTCCTGCATCGAAGAATCCTGTGACTTGGAAGTTTTTGAAAAAAGCCAAGCCGTTCTTACGCATCCCAAGAAATCTAAAAATAGGAACCCTTAATTCTGTATTAGTAAGAAGATATGAGTTTCCGTTACGGGCATTATTCTGGAACCCTCTAAGGTGTGGAGCTAATACTTTATAGGCGAAACCATCTGATTGTGGTACTGGGATACTCTGATCATAACTATTAAGTAACCAGTTCTCCATACCACCTAAATAGTAGACGATCCTGTTAGTACCAAGGGATGTAGCACCTGTCCCTCTAAGAGCCAATACGGCATCTTTGAATATAGGAATGTAGTGCCTTGCATCAAAACCAAAGACACCAGTATACCCCTTAGAAAGATCAACATTAGGATCTCCTGACAACTCAAGATTAAATAGATTAATAATCTCAGCATAGAACTTCATACGTGAGCCGTTTTTAATATTGATGCTTACATCAAAGCTATTATCAAAAACATATTCTGCCTTAAGGCTTAATCTTTTTTCATTGACTAAGGGTTCATTGTAGGCGGCAGCATCAGTCAATAATCTGAAGTATTTATCAAACCGCAGAGAACCTGTCAGTCGCAGAGAATTATATATATCAAATGGATACTTAGCTCTGTATAGTCCTAAGAAAGTATGTCGCTTGTCTCTAGCAAGTGGAAATGTATTGGGGTCAATAACATTATTCTCAGCCTTACGATAGAATGCAAATCTCTGATCGATAAAATTTTTGTTATTGTCGAATGTAAAGAAATACTCGTAGCCCCGGAAGTTAGTTGGAAGTCTTAATCCTATTTGAATTTCATAATCTTCAAAAAGATCTTTTACTATACCTTTAAATAAAATACCTGCTGGAACATTCCCCAACTCTTTGTCATCTCCAGTGTAACTCTCAAGCCCTTCGAATAAGACACTATTATCTAAGCGAGTCGTGAAGTCTGCTAACCTGAACTGTAGTCGAGAGGCAGTAGCTCGCATAGGACTGTACTTGATAACCCGCTTACCATCTTGTATACTTCCAGAAAAATAATTACTGAAGTACTTATCAAAAACGGATGACACTTCTTCTTCCTTGAGATAATCTTCTAATGGAATTAAGTTCTCAGGATCTTCATACTCTGATTGGAACATGTTGCCTTGCGTGATTTCTATCTCTTCCTTTTCTTTAGGTTCATAAGGGATTAGAACTTCTTCGTCATCGGTTCTGAATCTGTTTTTCCATACAGTCTTATTTACATCAACGGCTTCTAAATTCATTAAAGAAGAGAACACTTTATAGTTGCCTTTGTCATAGAAAGAGTAGAACCATTCGTCACCGACACCAGAGGCGCCGTAGTTGATAATATTTCTTTCCAGATTAGTCAATCCTGTAACTGACCCAGAATCCAGATCACGTACATACGCATTAAGGATACCAGACTGATCACTTAAGTATAGTAATTTATTATCAGCAATCATCCTAGGTTGCTGCTCAGAGTAGTTAGCTGTATTCGTCAACTTAGAGATGACGCGATCATCTTTCTTACCAAGACCTTGCAGAAGGTATACATCAAATTGATCTATAGGCAGTATAGTATCTAAGCGTTGTCTCTCTGTCGATAGATTAGTTCTATTAGATCTAAATAGAATAGACTTCCGACCATTATAATCAATAACTGTTGCATCTAAGTCATCGTAGAAGTCTTCTGTTAATCGTGTGCTTCCTCTTGTATCAGAGCGATAGATGTAGAGGTCTGAGTAACCATCTTTAGAAGCTGAGAATATGTAGTCGTCATCATTGAGATAATCGATGCTATACACTCGCTGAAAATCTTCTGTTAATGTCTGTTCTTCATGCTCTTCTGAGCTGAGACGTAATCTTTTAAGATGGGTGATATCTCTATGCTCATATAATATCGTTACCTCATTCTTGCGAGGGTGCCATGCAAGTTGTGGGTAGTTGTAATCTGGTTCTTGAAATATGTTTTTATACCCTTTTTTGAAAATCACTTTTTCTAATCCTGTCGCTATCTCTTTTAGGTAAATTTTAGTTTTTCCATTATCGTGAGTGGCGTAAGCGAGATGTGTTCCTGTCGGATTCATTTTCATAAATGAAACGGGTACACCTTTTTTGTTCTTTAATTTTTCTTGTAGAAGATCTTCGGTAAGCGTAAATTTTCCTTCTTCTAAGCCGTACTGATTTGTATAGTAGTTGTACCAAGCTTCTTCTATTGTCTTAATATTATCACCTGTGATAAACAGAAAACTATTATCAAGATTACGATGTATCCTTGTGAGGTATATTATGTTAGCGATGGTTGTAGAGCCGTACGTCTCGGCGACATAGTTCCACATACTATGACCTGCAACTCGAGGATGGTCATTAGCTAATTTTGAAAACTTCTTATACTTTGGTTGATGTGCAAGTAGATCTCTTAACTCATCATCGATTTCGTAATCCCAACTGCTACCGGAGTAGGCGACAAGACCTTCCTTAAACCAATCAGGCAGATTAAGTAATATCGCATTCTGGACGATCTCCTGTATACTCGATCCGTAGAGTATAGAGTTCATGTATACATTGGCGATACCTTTTCTGATTTCCTTTCTTAGGTTAAGGTGATTTCCATCAAAATAGATATAGATCTTGTTGCCCCTGACTTTAGCGACCCCACCGTTATTAGTGAATGCATCTTCAAGGCCGATATTACTTTGCTTAAGATCATTAAGATCTATGTAGACGATAATTTCTATCTTATCACTGAGTGTGTGCTCCAGCGTTCTCTGTATCTCATCATGATCAAATTCTGAGAGCTGGATGACAGGCTGCGCTATATTACGAGATTTGCCATACCAGTAGGTAACGAAGTTCTCAGTCTCATACCTGGACCAATTATTAAAGTCATCATGATATTGGACTCGATTCTTACCAAATTCTGTATTGATAGCCTGTGATGTACCATTGTCGACAGACAATAACACCATAGCTAATAAGATTATAAGATGACGCATACTCATGTGATGATAAACTTAACGATTATCTGTGAAATATGCTGTAATTAATTGCTATGCCACAGAGACATTTGATAGAAAAGCAGTCGTCTTATTATAAATAATAAATATTAGATAATTGATAAGATGAAAACCACCTTAAAGAGTTTAGAATTTACCTGTTTACCTTTTATTGATTTATAATTAACTAATACAGTATGTATTTTAATTATTAACTAAAACTTTCTAAAATGAAACAACTCTTCAATTTTTTCTTATTTATCGTTTTAAATACAAATTTTATACTAGCTCAGACTTGTGGTAATACTATCACCTCTATACAGAATGTTCAATTTACTTATCCTAATGGGATACTTAGTAATTTATGCGACGATGATGAAATGATATTAGATTTCGATGTTTCATCAATAGCTGGCGTGCCTAATTTGAGTAATGTTGAATTTCAAATCAATATCGGTTTTGGATTTCATGACTTTCCACAGGCAAATGTATATTTAGACGATGTATTAATATCACATACCGTGATTGACTTCATAAGACCAAAAACCTCTAAAGATATGCTTTTCAATGTTTTGATTCCTACATATAATAATTCTGGTAGTCCATCAATAAGACATGTAAGAATAGAATTTGATGAGGTATTAGAGTTTGCTCCAAACAATAATATTTTTGACATTTTTATTAAACATGTGCTAAGTAATGAGGACTGCGATAGTAATTTTAATATGGTACAAGATTATCTACCTTATGCTTTATTGGATTATGGCTTAGAAGTATTGCCATCAAATAATTTAGCATCAACCGCTATTCCTTCCCCTCAAAATCCGTTTCATAATGCTATATATGTAATTGACGAATTCATAGTTGATGTAGATTTTGAGTTTAATTCTCAAAGCTCTTCTGGTCAAAGATTTGAATTAGATAATAATGGAAGTGTAACTGTATTATCTGGTGTTACATGGTTGATAACAGACAATTATCACTTTCAAGCTTGTAGTGGAAATTGGGAAAGTATTACTGTTGAAAGTGGTGCTACGCTAATTGTAAATGATGAGAATAATCAGCCTTGTTCATTTAGCGATGGTAACACTGCAATAATAGTTGAAAGTGGAGGTACATTAATAATTAAAGGTGCTATATTTAATAATTGTGAAGTCGGAATTTCTGCGGAAGATGGCGCTATCATAGATGTTAAAAACTGTTCTTTTAATAATTGTGGTACTGGATTAGAAATTATTGGAGATCCTCAAATTATTAATTTCTTTAGCAATACATTTAATGGCTGCCCTACAGGAGTAGATTTATCTAATTCATCAGATCAAATTGACCTTAGTGCAATTAATGAAAACGAGATGAACTTATTTTCTAATTGTAATATTGGAATAAGAGTAGATAATGCCGCTGCAAGAATTAAGTATAACAACTTCGAGAATTGCTCTGGTGCAATATTCTTAAATGAGACTGAATACACCGAAATTTTGGAAAATACCATAAACGGTGGCAACTTAGGTCTTGAGGCCACTGATGCAGGTGATTTCTATATGCATCATAATCTTGTTGGACTAACAACTCCCGTCTCTCTTGGTGCATTTATATTCAGATGTGAAGGTTACACATTTGAAAAAAATGAAGTAGATTCTAAAAGAGGTGCTGTATGGCCTTGGTTTTCTTCTGGTAGGATACATGAAAATAAATTGGGTGAAGGATCGCAACCAGGAACTTCAATCCTACAATTTTTCTCTAGCGATGAGATTTTTGATAACATTATAAAAGCAGACAGAAACGGGATAGAAGCACAAGGTGTTTTTATGAATAACAACATTCATCATAACACAATAAATTCTGATGGTACTGGTTGCCGTATAGAAGGAGGTAGCGACGATAATGTTGTAACTAATAATATCATAGAGAGTGCTTTAGATGCTGTCTTATATACAGCATCTGGAAATAACGAAACATCATGTAATATTCTAACCAGCGGAGAAGATTGTATCGATGTTAATACAGGGTCTGATACCCAGGCCATCATAGGAAATTTCCTTGATGGTGGTGATAATGATGTTGAGATAAGTTCTGAGATTGGTATACAAGAACATACGGGTAATATATTTGCTGGAGAGAATATTACAGCAATTGGGTTATCTGATTTTGAAGTTCTCGCTTCTCGTTTTGTTGTAGATGAAGATAACGATGATTTAATTCCTGATAACCCAAGTCCTCTTGCATTAGTTAAATTGGAGAAACCCGACGGACCACCTGCTAATTATTGTTCTGGCACGCCAGGAAGTCCCATTATGGGCAAATTTCTTGACCCTACATATGCATGTGACTATCTTAACCGTATTGAAACTTATAAAAATATCAATCCGGATTACTACTGGAAATCTATGTACAGAATGATGCGATTCTATTTATTAAATATTCCTGAAGCTAATTGGCCTCCGTGTATCCAATTCAGCTGGAATGAGGACTTACCTTGTGGTCTTAAGGAATTAGTAATAAAAGAGACTGATCTAAAAAAAGCTATAAAAAACCCATATAATAATAGTAAAGAGTCTCAAGAGGGCCTTACTGGATTAAATAAAGTTGTCAATGAACAAATACAATATTTTGAAGAAGTGGAAGGGGTGTGTACAGAAGAATTAGTGCTTGATTGGACAAACACCTATCTCTTGATATTAAAAAGAATGAGTGGAGATACATTAACGGAAGCAGATAAATACAATCTTTCTCAAGTAGCTCAAAAATGTGTTTCTGAAGTAGGAGAAGCAGTACACTGGGCAAGAGCCCTACTCACAGAGAATGAATACACGGATTATTCCGCTTATGACAATTGTGCTCAGGAAGCAGAAGTCAGATCTATTACTATAGCTAAAGTTAATACTTCACTTATTAAGATATTTCCTAACCCAACCAATAATCTTGTAGACATTGATTTTGGCAATTCTGGAATGAACATCATAAAAATTTACAATAGTGTTGGTCAATTGTTGGATGAAATTAAGTCAGATAAAACACTATATAGATATAATATGCAAAACTTAAAAGAAGGAATCTATATATTTGAAATAGAAGATAACAATCAACAGATGACTACTATTAAAGTAATTAAACATTAATCTTGATCAGATATATCCTTAATCTTATTCTGTGTATAGCCTTAGTTATGATACTAAGTCCCTCTTCTGTATTTGGACAATACAAGCAAGACTACATTTGGTTTTTTGGAAATGATCAGAATGTTCAGCAAGAAGGAATTCAAGGTATAAGATTTGATTTTAATGACAAGCCATTCCAGCCTGCTCAGGCGACGAATGGCTTGTCATATGATCAAAATAACGCTTCGATATGTACACCTGAAGGAGATTTGCTCTTCTATACTAACGGATGTGCTGTGGCTAATCGCGAGCATCAGATCATGCCCAATGGTGATAGTATTAATGCTGGTGAATTTTTTGATATACTATGGCTTGGTGACTGCAAGAATGGATACCCTGGGCCTCAAGATATTACAATATTGCAAGATCCATCATACGATAGTGGTTATTATATCATACATAAAACTATTAGCTATATACCTAGCAATGATCCTTCCTTAACAATAGAACATCTCAAATACACGTATGTAGATATGGCATTAGACGGTGGCTTAGGAAGCATTGTTATAAAGAACGTTCCATTTGCAAAAAGCAAAAGCGAAGAAAATGGGTATCTATTATCATATCTGAGCACGATCGCTCATAGCAATCAGACAGATTGGTGGATTGTACAGCCTGACTTTGATGGTAATTTATTTTATACTTTTTTATTAGATTTTAATGGATTTAGTAAGGTTGATTCTACACGATTAGTAGGAACTGATTTTGGTCGGAACTCATCAGCGTCTGGTGCTTCTGCATTTTCTCCTGATGGTAAATTATATGCTTATTACAATATGGAGGAGGGTTTATGGATCCATGATTTTGACAGAAGTACAGGTACTTTTTCTAACGAAAGATCTTTAATTGTAACGCAAGACCCTAATTCTACTTTTTCTGGATTGGAGTTTAGCCCTAATTCCAGGTTTATTTACCTCTGTGATGCTGACTCATTATTTCAAGTAGACCTATGGGAGCCGAACCTTGAAGATGGTAAGATCCTCATAGATACATATAGAGATAACCCATTGGATCAGTTCGGTACACGATTCTTTAAGAGTGCTTTAGGGCCTGACTGTAGAGTCTATATCCGAGGCAGTAGTGGGTCTAAGTTTATGCATGTCATACATAAGCCCGATGAGAAAGGTCTGGCTTGTGACTTTGAGATGAGAGGTATTGTGTTTCCACAATTTATCTCGACAGGCAGCTTTCCTAATTTTCCGAGATACCGCGTAGATGAGGATCAGGTCTGTGATCCTACTATTACGAGTCTATTTGGAGATGACATATTCTATAGGCGTGATCTTGACGTCTATCCTAATCCCGTCAGAGATAATCTGACAATACAGTTTCCTGAGGACCCTCGTGGTCATTTCTACATTATAGATATGCA
>ENA-ORXT01003508-ORXT01003508.1-marine-metagenome-genome-assembly--contig:-NODE-3508-length-17198-cov-8.909117_pt1 | contig 17198 bp, 16 predicted proteins | sample MGYA00237868_ERZ511482 | MGnify/ENA metagenome assembly ERZ511482 | reverse complement strand
GTTGATGCTCATAACTCCGAAGGTCGGGGCACAAGCGCGGACGATCAACCGTCCCTCTCAAACTTGACGCAGTAGGACTAAGGCCCTGGCCTCGCCCCGCCGCGGTGAGCGACGACCGCGGCCTGCAGGCCGGATCGATGCGATTGCCAGACGTCACGTGTCGATGCAGACTCCGGACGAGTATCGGGCGACAGGATGCAGCGGCGTGGTCAGTGGCACGAGGAAGCCTGCGCGTCATGCGCACCGCGATGCGGAGCCGACGCCCGCGCGTGCGCACCCGGACGCGGTGGGATGCGCCGCCGTCACGCCTGCACACGGGCAGATCGACGTGGCGCTCGCCGAGGGCAATGCGCTGATGCTCGCCGCGCTCTCGGAGATCTTCGATCGGGACGCACGCTTCAGCCTCGTCAGCACGACGACCTCGACGGAGGGCTTCCTGCGAACCTCCCTCACGGCACCGACCCCGGTCGCGGTGGTCGACTGGAACCTGCGAAGCCTGGGCGCCGAGACAGTGATCCGGACCCTGCGCGAACAAGGGTCGACGGTGCGCATCATCGCCTGCTGCCACGCCGACGACAACGGTGTCGCGAGGCGTGCGATGGCGGCCGGAGCCGCGGGCTTCTTCTCGCACGCGGAGCCGCCGGAGCGACTGCTCGCCAGCGTCATCGACGTCGCCGCAGGCCGCATGGTCTTCCCCTACCTGGACGTACGCGAGTTGCAGGACCCCGCCAGTTCGCTCACGCGTACCGAAGGTGCGCTGCTCGACTCGCTCGCACTAGGCCGAACCAACAAGGAACTCGCCGCCCATCACGGCATCGCGGTGAACACGGTGAAGTTCCACCTGCGCAACGTCTACGAAAAGCTCGACGTCCGCAACCGGGCCCAGGCGATCGCGATGTACTACTCCTCCGGCAACGGCTCCGACTGATCGGCGTCGCGTTGCCGGCCTGTTGACGGCCTGTTGACGGCCTGGCGCCGGCCTGGCGCCGGCCTGGCGCCGACATCAGCCGTGGCGAGTGTCGCGGGCTGCTCAGCCCGTGGAACGCGACTTGATGCTCTCGTCCTTCGCCACCAGCACCTCCGCCTGGCGGATGGAGGCGTAGTCGATCAGCCGGCCATCGAGCGATACCGCTCCCTTGCCGTGCGCGGCGGCTTCGGCCATCGCCTCCAGAATCCGCTTCGCGCGGGTCACTTCGGCCTCGCCCGGACTCATGACCTGGTTGGCGAGCGCGATCTGGCTCGGGTGAACCGCCCATTTTCCCTCGCAACCGAGCGCCGCGGCGCGCGCGGCCGCGGCGACGAAGCCATCGCCGTCACCGAAGTCGCCGAACGGACCGTCCACCGGGCGCAGCCCGTTGGCCCGCGACGCGACGACCACGGCGGACAGGGCCGCATGCCACATGTCGCCCCAATGACGATCGCGGCCCCCTTCCCCTTCCTGCTCGTCGGTCAGAACGGAGTAATCCGGATTGACTCCACCGATGTTGGTGGTGCGCGCGCGCGTCGACGCCGCGTAGTCGGCGACACCGAAGTGCAGCGATTCGTTGCGCGGACTGGCCGCGGCGATCGCACCGATGTTCTGCATGCCGAGTGCCGTCTCGATGATCAGCTCGAAGCCGATGCGCCGCGTGCTCTTGCGCCCCTGCTCGATCTGCGTGGCGAGCATGTCGAGCGCATAGACGTCGGCGGCCGTGCCGACCTTCGGAATCATGATCAGATCGAGCTTGTCGCCGGCCTGCTCCAGCACGTCGACCACATCGCGGTACATGAAATGCGTGTCGAGGCCGTTGATGCGCACGGACACCGCCTTGCCGGTCCAGTCTATGTCGTTGAGGGCGGCGATGACGTTGCGCCGTGCCTGCACCTTGTCATCGGGGGCGACCGCGTCCTCGAGATCGAGAAAGACGATATCCGCGTCCGAATGCGCCGCCTTCTCGAACATCGCCGTCTGTGTACCGGGTACCGCGAGCTCGCTGCGGTTCAAACGCGCCGGCGCCTGGTCGATGACGTGAAAGCTCATGGTGCGCCTCGTACGCGGGTGGGCTCACGAGAGTACACCACGGCCGCACCGGTCACGAAGCCCCGCCGGCGAGCATCGCGGCAAGCGCGGCGCTGCCTGCGGGTGGCGGGACGACGATGGAGCAGGGGGCGTGCCGCGTCGCGGGGGAATGTCCGCGCTCACGTCCGCGCTCACGTGCGCGCGAGGAGCCGGAGCAGCGGCGAGGAAGAGCCGGCGAAACCTTCGACTACACTCCGCCCCACCCGGCGACTCCCGCCTGCCCACGATCGAGCCCATGACGCGCAAGACGCTCGCTTCGCTCTGCCTGCCGCTGCTCGTCCTGCTCGGCAGCGGCTGCGCGACCAACTCCCCGACCGGCCCGGTGCACGACCCGTACGAGGGATTCAACCGGGGCGTCTACCGGTTCAACGATGCGCTGGACCGCGCCGTGCTGCAACCGGTGGCGAAAGGCTACCGCTACGTCACGCCGGACTTCCTCGAGCTGGGGATCACCAACTTCTTCAACAACCTGGACGATGTCACCGACATCGCCAACGCCCTGCTGCAGGGCAAGTTCGGCCAGGCGGCCAACGACGGCGCCCGCGTGGTGGTCAACACCACCGCCGGCATGCTCGGCTTCTTCGATGCGGCCGGCAGGATCGGCCTGGCGAGGAACGACGAGTCGTTCGGCCAGACGCTGGGCGTGTGGGGGGTGGGCGAAGGCCCGTTCCTGATGCTGCCGCTGCTCGGTCCGAGCAACGGGCGCGACGCCGTGGGGCGGGTACCGGACACCACCGTGTTCTCGCCCACGTTCTGGCTGATCGACGATGCGGGCACCGGCCTCAGGTTGACCGCCGGCGACGTGATCTCCACCCGGGCACGCCTGCTGTCCGCCGGCAACCTGCTCAACCAGGCGGCCCTGGACCCCTACCTGCTGCTGCGCGACTTCTGGGTGCAGCGCCACCGCGAGGCGACCGTCGATGGCCGCGAACCGGTGGCGATCGGGCTGCCGGGCAACCTGCAAGGGGGCGGGGACGGGCTCGACGACCTCGATGAACTGGACGCGCTCGACGGTCTGGACCGACTCGACGCACTGGACGCACTGGACGCACTGGACGCACTGGACGAACTCGACGCCCTGGACGCCCTGGACGCGACCGATGCGATCGACGGGGCGGACGAGTTCGACGAGCTGGATCGGCTCGATGCCCTCGACTGATTCCCACACCCATGCGGACGGCGGTTTCGTCGAGCTCGGCCGGGCGGTCATCCGCGTCGAGGCCGAGGCGGTCGCGGCCCTCGAGGCGCGCGTGGACGACCGGTTCGTGGAAGCCTGCGAACGGCTGATCGGCTGCGAAGGCCGCATCGTGGTGTGCGGCGTCGGCAAGTCGGGTCACATCGGCAGCAAGCTCGCCGCCACGCTCGCCAGCACCGGCAGTCCGGCCTTCTTCCTGCACGCCGCCGAGGCCAGCCACGGGGACCTGGGCATGCTGCGCCCGCACGACGTGATGATCGCGCTGTCCTATTCCGGCAGCTCGGCCGAGCTGCTCGCGCTGATCCCGGGCATCAAGCGCCTGGGCGTGGAACTGGTCAGCCTGTGCGGGCATGCCGATTCGCCGCTGGCGCGGGCCAGCGATGTCTGCCTGGACGTCTCGGTGGCGCGCGAGGCGTGCCCGCTGAACCTGGCCCCCACCGCCAGCACCAGCGCGATGCTCGCCATGGGCGACGCGATCGCGATCGCGCTGCTGGGCACGCGCGGCTTCGACGAGAACGACTTCGCCCGCTCCCACCCGGGCGGCCGCCTGGGCCGGCGGCTGCTGCTGCACGTGGCCGACGTGATGAGTGCGGGCACCGAGGTACCGGTGATCGGTCCGGACGCCACGCTGGCCGAGGCGGTCGCCGAGATCAGCCGCAAGGGGCTGGGCATGGTGCTGGTCGCCGATGCGCACGGTGCGCTGGTCGGCCTGTACACCGACGGCGACCTGCGCCGCACCATCGAGACCGGCGAGGACATCCGTGCCCTGCGGGTGCGCGACGTGATGACCGAGGACCCGCGCACCATCGACGCCGACCGGCTGGCGGTCACCGCCGTGGGTCGGCTGCAGGAGCATCGCATCACCGCCCTGCCGGTGGTCGGCGGTGGCCGCATCGCCGGCGTGGTGACCATGCACGCGTTGCTCGCCGCGGGCGTGGTGTGAGCCGGTTCCTGTCCGGCTACTGGCTGCTGGTACCGCTGCTGCTGCTCGCGATCGTGATCCGCAACTGGGTCGAGGAGCCGCGCACGCTGCGCCTGGAGGAGCCGCTGACGATGCAGCGCCTGCAGGCCGACTTCTACCTGGAGCACTTCACCACCCGGCGCTTCGGCGAGGACGGCGAGCTGGAGTACCTGCTCACCGGCGAGAGCCTGTCGCACTACCCCGACGACGACCGGGCCGAGATCGTCGAGCCCCGCATGCAGCTGCGCGAACCGGGGGTGAACTGGTCGATGCGCGCCAGCGGCGGACGATTGACGCGCTCGCCCGACGTGGTCACGCTGCTCGACGATGTCGTGCTGCGTCGCGAGCCGGCCGCACCGGTGTCCGCCGACGCCCCGGACACCGCGTCCGATGACGGCCCCGGACGTGCGGCCATGCCGGCCAACGCTCCGGTGGTGATCCGCACGCAGGGCCTGAGCATCGCGCTGGACACGCGCGACCTCTCCACCGCGGCGCGCGTGATCGTCGAGGCGCCCGGCATGCGGCTGGAGGCCACCGGCTTGCGCTCCTCCACCGCCGAAGGCAAGCTCGAACTGCTCTCCGACGTGACCGGACGCTATGAGGTGGCACCCCGTGCGAGCGAATAGCGATCGGCGGCCGGAACGGCGGCCGGACCCCTGGCCGGACCCCTGGCTGGAGCGATGGTCCGGAGCGCGGCCGGCCGCCCTGCTGCTCGCCTGCGCCCTCACCGTCGCCGCCGCCCAGGCGCACGCGCGAGAAAGCGACCTCGACCAGCCCGTGGACATCCGTGCCGACCGTTCCCGGTACGACGAGCGTGCCGGACTGCAGGTGCTCGAGGGCAACGTCGAGATCGTTCAAGGCACGATGCTGATCCGTGCCGATCGCATCGAGGTGTCGTTGCAGGGCGGTCGGCTGGCACGCATCGAGGGCAACGGATCGCCGCTGGTGTTCGAGCAGGACAACGAGGTCGGCGAACGCATGCGGGGCAGTGCCGAGCGCATCGTCTACGACGCGATCGCCGGATCGCTGGTGCTCGAGGGTGCGGCGACGCTCGCCCAGCCGCGCCAGCAGCTGCAGAGCGAGCGGATCGTGTTCGACACGCGGACCCAGACGGTCAGCGCCGAGGGCGGACCGTCGAGCGGTGACGGGCAATCGCCGGGTCGGGTGACCATCCGCCTGGATCCCCCGGCGCGCGACGCTCCGTGAACGGGAACGGGAACGGGAACGGGAACGGGTCCGCCCCCCCGCGCAGGCTGTCGGCGGAGAACCTTCACAAGGCCTACAAGAAGCGCCGCATCCTGGAAGGGGTGTCGATCAGCGTGGACAGCGGCGACATCGTCGGCCTGCTCGGCCCGAACGGGGCCGGCAAGACCACCTGCTTCTACATGGTGGTCGGACTGGTGCGTCCGGACAGCGGACGGATCCTGCTGGACGGTACCGACATCACCCGTCACCCGATGCACGCACGGGCACGGCTGGGCGTCGGTTACCTGCCGCAGGAGGCGTCGGTGTTCCGTCAACTCTCGGTGGAGCAGAACATCAGCGCCATCCTGCAGATCCGCGACGGGCTGGACGCCGCTCAGCGGCGCGACCGGCTGGAAGGGCTGCTCGAGGAGCTGCAGATCGGTCACATCCGCGACAGCCTCGGCATCAGCCTGTCCGGCGGCGAACGGCGCCGGGTGGAGATCGCCCGGGCGCTGGCCGCCGACCCCGCCTTCATCCTGCTCGACGAGCCGTTCGCCGGCGTCGATCCGATCTCCATCATCGAGATCCAGCGCATCGTCACGCACCTCAAGCAGCGCGGCATCGGCGTGCTGATCACCGATCACAACGTGCGCGAGACGCTCGGCATCTGCGACCGCGCCTACATCCTGTCCAACGGCGCGCTCATCGCCGAGGGCGACACCGCGACACTGCTGGCCAACGACGAGGTGCGGCGGGTGTACCTCGGCCAGGACTTCAGGATCTGAACGCCGTGCCGCCCGCGCGGCGACACCACATGGCGGGCGCGAGGGAAAGCATCGGACACGTTTTGTTCGGTGCCGAACCCGAACCGTGGGCCATACTTTACGAGGCACGAAACGTGCGCCACCGCACAACGGTACGCATCGGGTGCCCTTGCCCGTCCGCGGCGTCGTTCCAGCCCCCACAGAACCGTCGATAGTCATGAAACAAGCGCTGCAGATGAAGATGGGCCAGTCGCTGGCCATGACGCCGCAGTTGCAGCAGGCGATCAAGCTGCTGCAATTGTCCACCCTGGAGCTGCAGAGCGAGATCCAGGAGGCGCTCGAGAGCAACCCGATGCTCGAGATGCAGGAGGATGACGGCAGCGCACCGAGTGCGGACGATGCGGCCGGCGAAGGCGACGAGCACCGCGAGGGGCTGGAGAGCGCGCGCGACGAGGCACGCGACGCGGCCGAGGAGCGCGATGCGAACGACGCACCCGAGGCCGGCAACGACGAGGAGACCTGGGAGCTGGCGGACCTGGACGCCACGCTGGCCGGCTTCGACGTCGGCGAGGATGCGAGCCCGAGCGCGGACGAGTTCGCCAGCGACTTCGCCGACGAGTTCGGCGCAGCCCCCGAGGAGCGCGAAAGCTCCTCGGAGAAGGGCGACGAGGTGATGCCCGACGAGCTGCCGGTGGACAGCGCCTGGGAGGACGTCTACGAGCCGGCCGCCCCCGCCAGTTCGGGTGCGGCCGACGGCGAGTCGCGCGACTTCACCGAGTTCCACAACTCGGGACTGGCCACCATCCAGGACCACCTGAACGAGCAGATCCGCTTCGCGCCCCTGTCCGATCGGGATCACGACATCGCCGAGACGATCATCGACGCGATCGACAACAACGGCTACCTGCTCGACGACGTCGACACGCTGATCGAGGGGCTGAACGCGCGCCGGGCGGGCACCGACGAGCGCGTGGACCTGGAGGAGTTCGAGACGGTGCTGCACCTGATCCAGCACCTGGACCCGGCCGGCTGCGGAGCGCGCAACGCCGCGGAATGCATGGTCATCCAGCTCTCGCAGCTGCCCCAGACCGAGATCGTCGTCAATGCCCGCAAGATCGCCGGTTCGCACCTCGACCTGCTCGCCCACCACGACTTCGCCCGGCTGCGACGCCTGCTCAAGGTCGACGAGGAGGCGCTGCAGGCCGCCATCCGGGTGATCCGCAGCCTGAACCCGCGCCCCGGGCGCCAGCTGGTCAACGACCATGACCAGTACATCGTGCCGGACGTGTTCGTGAAGAAGGTCAAGGGGGTGTGGCGGGTCGAGCTCAACCCGGACATCGCGCCCAGGCTCGGCATCAACGCGCTGTACGCCGGCATGGTCAAGCGGGCCGACAAGAGCGACGACAACGCGTTCATGAGAAGCAACCTGCAGGAGGCGCGCTGGTTCATAAAGAGCCTGCAGTCGCGCAACGAGACGCTGCTGCGGGTGGGCACCGCCATCGTGGAGCGTCAGCGCGCGTTCCTGGAGTACGGCGACGAGGCGATGAAGCCGCTGGTGCTGCGCGACATCGCCGAGCAGCTGTCGCTGCACGAGTCGACCATCTCGCGCGTGACCACGCAGAAGTACATCCACACCCCGCGCGGCATCTTCGAGTTCAAGTACTTCTTCTCCAGCCACGTCTCCACCGCCAACGGCGGCGAATGCTCGGCCACCGCGATCCGCGCCATGATCCGGAAGTTCATCGCCGTGGAAGATGCAACAAAACCGCTGTCCGACAGTAAAATCGCGAGTACGTTGGTAGCCGAAGGGATTCAGGTGGCACGGCGCACGGTCGCCAAGTACCGGGAATCGATGTCGATTCCGCCCAGCAACGAACGCAAGCGCCTGAATTGACCGAGCGCACGCCCAGCGTCCCTCGAACTCCGAGCCCCGCTTCATCGCGGGCTCGTGCCTCGCTCGGTCCGACGCGTCACGCGTCGACCGAGCGAGGTCCGCATCGCCGTCCCCACGGCGTTTACGGAGTCCTCGGACTCCACCCGCCCACCGCTCCCCCGCGCCCGTACCCGTGCCCGTCGCGCACGGACACGGTGCCCTCGTGCACGCTCACGAAGCACCGACCGGGCCGGGCAACCGGTGTGCCGCACGTTCGTCCATCCACAGCCGCCCCGCACGGGGTGAACCAGGGAGACGTTTCCATGCACCTCACCATGACCGGCCACCACGTCGACGTCACGGATTCGATGCGCAACTACGTGACCGGCAAGCTCAAGCGGCTCAAGAAGCATGCCGCCGCTCCGCTCGCCGTCCAGGTCACGCTGACCGTGGAGAAGGAACGCCGCAAGGCCGAGGGCACGCTCGACATCGACGGCACCCGCCTGCACGCCAGCACGGTCGAACCGGACATGTACGCCGCCATCGACCTGCTGGCCGACAAGCTCGACCGTCAGCTGATCCGCCACAAGGAGAAGTCGCGCGCGCAGGGCAACGAACGGATCGCCGAGCGCATCGGCGAGCCGGAACGGGCCGAGGAGGCCCTGGAGGCCGAGTAGGCGGGAAGGGAGCGCGACGGGGGGACCGGCGGACGGTCGCTCCCCCGTCGCACCGGTGGAGGTTCGCGGTCGTGGACTTCGCGGCCCACCGGCGTACTATCCGTTCGGCCACGTTTCCCGCAGGACGCCTTTCGCATGACCGATCTTCCCGCTCTGCTGGACCGCGAGCGCATTCGATGCGGCTGCGACATCCGCAGCAAGAAGCGCGCGCTGCAGACCGTGGCCGAACTGATGGGCGAGTCGCTGCGCGCCGATGCCGCCGCCGAGGCTGCCGCCGGCGGTGACGGCAACGGCGGTGACGGTGCGGAATCCGTGGTGTCGGACATGGCCATTCTCGATGCGCTGATCACGCGCGAGCGCCTGGGCAGCACCGGCATCGGGCACGGCATCGCATTGCCGCACGCGCGCCTGGCGAACATCGACGAACCGCTGGCGGCCCTGATCACCTTGAAGGAGGGCGTGGATTTCGATTCGATCGATGGCGAACCGGTCGATGTGGTCTTCGGCCTGCTGGTCCCCGAGAATTGCAACGACGAACACCTGAAGATCCTGGCAGAGCTTGCGAAACGGTTCAGCGACACGGAACTGCGCCGCGCCCTGCGCGCCTGCGAGAACGGCGAGGCGGTGCTCGACGTGCTGTCCGCCACGCCCGGCGCCTGATCCCGTCGCCTGATCCCGTCGCCTGATCCCGTCGCCTGATCCCGTCGCCACCCCCCGGAAAGACCCCTGATGCCGGTTCCGCAGCTCACGGTCGAGGATGCCTTCGCCCGGCTGGAGAACGAGCTGGCGCTGAGCTGGCTGGCGGAACGCGCCGGCGGGGACCGCACGCTGACGCGCGACGAGGCGTCCGGGCACCGCCCGCGCCTGCTCGGCCCGCTGAACTTCAACAGCGCCAACCGCATCCAGCTGCTGGGCGCCGCCGAGGTGCGCATGTTCGCAAGCGAAGGCAGCCTGCTGCCCGACCGGTTCGAGTACCCGCTGGAGAGTTCGACCGACCTGTTCATCATCAGCGATGCGCTGGAGCCCCCGGCGGGCCTGACGGCGCTGGCCGATCGGCACGGCATCGCGCTGATGCGCTCGGCGTTGCGCTACAGCGAGCTGCTCAAGCGCCTGCGCCACGAACTGACCCGGGCACTGGCGGAGAGGGAGATCGTGCACGGCGTGATGATGGACGTGCACGGCACCGGCATCCTGATCACCGGGGACGCCAGCGTGGGCAAGAGCGAGCTGGCGCTCGAGCTGATCAGTCGCGGTCACATCCTGGTCGCCGACGATGCGCCCGAGTTCAGTCGCATAGCGCCCAACACGCTCGAGTGCCGCTGCCCGCCCCTGCTGCAGGACTTTCTCGAGGTGCGCGGCATCGGCGTGCTGAACATCGCGCGCATGTACGGCGACGCCCATACCCGGAAACGCAAGATCCTGCGCTGCATCGTGCACCTGCAGCCGATCAACGACGACCGTCTGGAGGGGCTGCACTTCGAGGGCGATCGCATGGCCGAACCGTCCGCCACGCGCACCATCCTGGGCACCGAGATTCCCGAGCGCACCATACCGGTGGCGCCGGGGCGCAACATCGCGGTGCTGGTCGAGGCGGCGGTGCGCGACCAGATCCTGCGCGCCGGCGGTTACTCGGCCACGCTGGACCTGGTCGAACAGCAGGCGCGCAGATTGCGTGCCGTGAAGCCGCCCGAACTGCCCGAGCCGTCCGGCGGGCCATCCCTCACCCTCCCCGGCACACGGCGATGACCGCCCCCGCGAGCGACACCATGAGCGACCCTGCGAGCGACCACGGCTCCCCGACCCGCCTGAGCATCGTCACCGGCCTGTCCGGATCGGGCAAGAGCGTGGCGCTGCACACGCTGGAGGACGAGGGCTTCTTCTGCATCGACAACCTCCCGGCCCTGCTGCTGCCCGACATCATCGATCGGCTGCTGGAGAGTCAGGACACGTTGTACGACCGACTCGCGATCGGCATCGACATGCGCAGCGAGCGCGGCTGCAGCGCCGCCCTGCTCTCGCTGCTGACATCGCTTCGCGCCCGCGACGACGTCGATGTGGAGATGCTGTTCCTGGACACCGACCGCAGCGTGCTGGTCAGGCGCTTCTCCGAGACCCGCCGCAAGCACCCGCTGAGCAACGAGTCCCTGGCGCTGGTGGCGGCGATCGACGAGGAGGCGCGCGTGCTCGAGGGCGTGAAGAGCCGGGCGGATCTGGTGGTGGACACCTCGCAGCTGAACCTGCACGAGCTGCGCGACCTGATCCGCACCTACCTGCTCGGCCACACCGCCAGCAGCCTGTCACTGGTGTTCCAGTCGTTCGGGTTCAAGCACGGCACGCCCGCCGGCACCGACTTCCTGTTCGATGTGCGCTGCCTGCCCAACCCGCACTGGCAACCGGAACTGCGCCCGTTCACCGGCTGCGAGGCGCCGATCATCGCGTTCCTGGGACAGCAGGCACCGGTGCAGCGCATGCTCGCCGACATCCGCGACTTCGTCGCCTGCTGGCTGCCCGATTTCGAGGCCGAGAACCGGGCCTACCTGACCGTGTCGATCGGCTGCACCGGCGGGCGTCACCGATCGGTCTACCTGGCCGAACGGCTCGCCGCACACTTCTCGGCCGAACGCGCCGGCGTATCGCTGCGCCACCGGGAACTGTCATGAACAGCCGTGAGCTGAAGATCGTCAACCGGCTCGGGCTGCACGCGCGCGCCGCCGCCAAGCTGGTCAAGCTGTCGGCGGGCTTCGACGCCGACATCGACATCGAGAAGGACGGTCAGCGCGTCAACTCCAAGAGCATCATGGGGGTGATGATGCTGGCGGCCAGCTGCGGCAGCACCGTGACCGTGTACGCGCAAGGGACGGACGGCGAGGCCGCGCTCCAGGCGATCACCGACCTGATCGAGCGACGCTTCGACGAGGACCAGTAGTGAGCCTCATGTTCAGCGGCATCGGCGTGTCGCGCGGGGTGGCGATCGGCAAGGCGGTGGTGCTCACCCGGGACGCGGTCGACGTGTCGGCGCGCACGCTGGAGAAATCCGAACTCGCCGCCGAGGTCAGGCGTCTCAAGCGGGCCCTGAAGGTGGCCCGCACGCGGCTGCTGACCGCGCGCGCCACCATCCCCAAGGATGCGCCGTCGGATGTGAGCGCGTTCATCGAGACCCACATCCTGATGCTGGACGACAGCCTGCTGGTGCAGCGTCCCGCCGAGATCATCCGCTCCGAGCGGCTCAACGCGGAGGCTGCGCTCGATCGCCAGAAGACCGAGCTGACGCGCGTGTTCGGCGAGATGGAGGACGACTACCTGTCCACCCGCATCGACGATGTGCGCCACGTGATCGACTCGGTAATCCGGGCGCTGGATGCGAGCGATGCCCCCGAGCAGCCGGGCGTGCACTGGAGCGGGCGCATCGTGGTCGCCGACGACCTGACCCCGGCCGACACGGTGACCATGCAGCACCACGGGGTGGCGGGGTTCGTCACCGAGACCGGCGGGCAGCTGTCGCACACCGCCATCCTGGCGCGCAGCCTGGGCATTCCGGCGATCGTGGGCGTGCACGGATTCCGCCGCTGGGTGAAGCCCGGCGAGACCCTCACGGTGGACGGGGCATCCGGCATGGTGCTGGCCGAGCCCACCGAGGCGATGCTCGAGACGATGCGCGATCGTCAGAAGGCGATGCGCCAGGATCAGCGCGAGCTGAAGAAGCTGATCGACACCGCCTCGGTCAGCGCGGACGGCACGCCCTTCACGCTGATGGCCAACCTGGAGGTGGACGAGGACATGAAGGCGCTGCGGCGCGTGAAGGCGGCAGGCGTGGGCCTGTACCGCACCGAGTTCCTGTACCTGGGGCGCGATCGGGTACCGAGCGAGCAGGAACACCACCGCGTCTACGTGCGAATGCTGCGCTCGCTCAAGGGCGCGACGCTGACGGTCCGCACCGTGGACCTGGGCGCGGACAAGGTCATGGAGGGGCGCGCGGCCATCAAGCCCGGACCGCTGGCTCGCAACCCCGCGCTCGGCCTGCGCGGCATACGGCTGTGCCTGTCCGATACCACGCTGTTCGTCCCGCAGCTGCGCGCGATCCTGCGCGCCTCCGCCCGCGGGCCGCTGCGCATCCTGCTGCCGATGCTCACCAACCTGGAGGAGGTGCACCAGTGCCTGGCGCTGATCGAGGAGGTGCGCGCCGCGTTGCGCGACGAGGGCATCGCCTTCGACGAGCACATCCCGATCGGCGGCATGATCGAGGTACCGGCAGCGGCGGTGCAGGCCGCCGCCTTCGCCCAGGCGCTCGACTTCCTGTCCATCGGCACCAACGACCTGATCCAGTACACGCTGGCGATCGATCGGATCGATGACCAGGTGAACTACCTCTACGATCCGTTGCACCCGGCGGTGCTGAGCCTGATCCGCACCGTCATCGACGCCGGCCGCGCGGCCGGCACGCCGGTGGCGATGTGCGGCGAGATGGCGGGCGATCCGCGCTACGTGCGCCTGCTGTTCGGCCTGGGACTGACCGAGTTCAGCATGCCGCCCAACCTGCTGCTGCAGACCAAGCGCTCGCTGCTCGGCGCGCGTCGACCGAGACTGCGCCGCCAGGCACTCGCCTTCCTGAACACCGACTCGCCCGCCGCCGGGCTGGAGCTGCTCGAACGCATCAATGCCTGAACGCCCGGACATCCGGTCGCGGTGACGGACCTGGCGCGCACAATGCGACACTGTGCGCGCAGTGTCGCACTGCGTGAACAGGCACCCGTGAGCGCATGAACGTCGAGATGGACCCCGGAGAACCGGACACGACGCCGTCGCAGGCGCAACAGGAGGAACTGGTCGCCAGCGTGACCGTCGACGGCACCGGTGTCGCCGCCCGACGGGTCATGCAGGCGATGCATCCGGCCGAGATCGGCGATGCGCTGGAGGCGCTGCCGCCGGTGCGCCGCCGGATCCTTTGGGGCCTGGTCGACCCGGAGATCGAGGGCGAGGTGCTGATGGAGGTCGGCGACGAGGTGCGCGAGAGCCTCGTGCAGCAGATGGACCTCGACGAGCTGCGCGCCGCCACCGAACAGCTGGACCTGGACGATCTGGCCGACTTCGTCCAGTCCCTGCCCGACCGGCTCACCGCCGAGCTGCTCGCCGGCATGGAGAGCTCGGACCGGATGCGCCTCGACCAGGTGCTGTCCTACCCGGAGGACAGCGCCGGCGGCCTGATGAACCTGGACACCATCACGGTGCGCGGCGACGTCACCCTGGACGTGGTGCTGCGCTACCTGCGCCTGCGCGGCGACATACCCCGCCACACCGACCGGTTGTGGGTGACGGACCGCTACGGGCGCTACCGCGGCGAGCTGCCGGTACGCCGTCTGCTGACCCAGCCGGGCGATGCGCTGGTGGCGGACGTGCTCAGGAACGACCGCGATCCGCTCGGGACCGGCACCTCTGCGCACGACGTGGCGCGCCAGTTCGAGGATCATGACCTGGTCTCGGCACCGGTGGTGGACGATCGCGGCAACCTCATCGGCCGGGTCACCATCGACGACGTGGTGGACGTCATCCGCGAGGAGGCCGAGCAGTCGGTCATGAGCATGGCCGGCATGGACGCCGAGGACGACATCTTCGCCCCGGTGCTCAGGAGCTCCCGGAAACGCGCCGTCTGGCTGGGCGTCAACCTGCTGACCGCCCTGCTCGCCTCGTGGGTGATCTCCAACTTCGACGCAACCCTGGAACGCGTGGTGCTGCTGGCGGTGCTGATGAGCGTGGTGCCCAGCATGGGCGGCATCGCCGGCTCCCAGACCCTCACGCTGGTGATCCGCGGCCAGGCGCTCGGCCAGATCAACAAGAACAACGCGCGCGACCTGATGCTCAGGGAGCTGGCGATCGGACTGATCAACGGCCTGCTGTGGGCCGGCGTCGTCTCGCTGCTGGTGTGGTTCTGGTTCGGCGAGCTGACCATCGGGCTCATCCTGGGGGCGGCGCTGATCACCAACCTCGCCACCGCCGCCTACGCCGGCCTGGCCCTGCCGATACTGATGAAGCGCTTCGGCATCGACCCGGCCCTGGCCGGCGGCGTGGCCCTGACCACGATCACCGACGTGGTCGGCATCGGCACGTTCCTGGGGCTGGCGACCTGGCTGTTGTAGAGCGTCGAACGGCCCGGGGAACCGGCCGGGCCGCGCGAGCTGCGCGGCACCGACCTTCGCCTTCCCGCCGAACGCGGGACCTGCCGGACGGTCCTGCCGGCTCGACCTGTCGGACCGGCCTACTGGACCGGCATGACCGTCGGGCACGACGTGCCGTCGTTGTCGTCCCGCACCACGCCGCAGTACAGCGAGCTCTTGAACGCGTCCCGCTGGTAGACGCGGATGTGGTCGATCTCCATCGTGATGGGCCCGTTCTCGTCGAGGTCGGGCGCGGGTGCGAAGCCGGAACCGGTCACGAGGTAGTTGATGACATTGAGCGGGCTGCGCGCGATCTGCGGACCGCTGACCCGTCGCACCTCGACCCCGTCGATGTACCACACCGCCAGGTTCGGCTCCCACAGCACGCCGAAGTCGTAGAAGGTCTCGCCGGCGCCGTAGGTGTCGTCGGGATCGTCGGCATTCTTCGGGTGGTTCATGGTCGGCGAGGAGCGGGTGATGCCGGTGGCCGGATCGTCGAAGTGCAGCGTCTGGAACGCATCCGGGTTGCCGAACTGGTTCTCGCCCAGGTACTCGAGGATGTCGATCTCGGGGCTGTTGGGCCCGGGGTAGCGGAAGAACAGGTAGAAGCTGGCGAGCGCACCGCGGATCTCGCTGGCATTGATGCGCGCCTCGGCGTAGCCGTACACGAACTGCATGCGGTCGTGCGAGGACAGTGCCCCCGACAGGAACTCGCAACGGTCACGGTTCGGATCGGCGTCCAGGAGTTCGTCGGGACCTTCGCAGGATTCGGGCAGGAACGGCACCTGCACGTCCGGCGTGCGGATCGCGTTGATCTTCAACGTGCCGCCGGCGGTGAACTCGAACGGGTCGTAGGAGATGCCCGTGCCTTCCAGCGTGGGCACGAAGTACTGCTGCTCGCCGTTGATGTGGGTGTCGCTGCCGAACACCAGTTCCGTCTGCCAGCGTTGCGGATCGACCTGCCCGCCGTCGAACTCGTCGTTCCAGACCACGTCGAAGTCATCGATGAAGTCGGCGCGCAGCGATCGGTCCGCGGCGGCCGTGGAGGCGTAGACGATGCCCAGCGGCTCGGACGGTGCCGACCGGTTGCCATCGGCGTCCACGGCGGTGACCGTGTAGCTGTAGGTCTCGCCCTGCTGCGGTTGCGAGTCGGCGCAGTTCCAGGCATTCGCCTCGCCGTCGATCGCCTTGTCGGATCCGGGCGCGAAGGTGAAGCGGGTGTAGTTGCAGTCGATGAACGAGGTGGTGTTCCAGTACTTGGCGTACTCGGCGTAGGTGCCGCCGTCGAACGACAGCCCGGCCGGCAGCGAGGGGGAGATCTCGTAGCTGACCCCGTCATCGCGATCGATCACGTAGGCGACCACGCCGGCGTCGTCGTTGGACGGCGTCCAGCTGAACTCGGCCCAGTCGCTGGAGACCAGGTCGATGCGCAGGTTCTTCGGCTGCGTCGGGATGCCGCCCACCGAGGCTTCCGTGTCGACATTTTCGGACGCGTCCTGCACCTCGGCCTCGAAGGCATTGTCGACCGAGGGCAGCACGCCGGTGCCGGCAGGGGCGGGCGGAATCTCGCCGCCGCCATCGGTCACGCCATCGGTCACGCCATCGGACCCGGGCACGCCGCCGTCGCCGTTGCCGCCGTCGGTCACGCCGCCATTGCCGGGCACGCCGCCGGCACCGTTGCCGCCGTCGGTCACGCCACCACCATTGCCGCCATCAGGCACGCCGCCGTCACTGTTGCCGCCGTCGGTCACGCCACCTCCCCCGTTGCCGGGCACGCCGCCGTTACCGGGAGTGCCGTCCCCATCGATACCCTGACCCGGCACGTTGGAACCGTCGTCCAGCAAGGGCGCGTCGTCGTCATCGCTCGAGGAGCAGGCGGCGAGCGAGGTCGCGATCATGCTGCCGAGGACGAGCTTCTGCCAATACTTCATCTGATGAGGTGTCCTGAAGGGGTGGCGCAGGGCGCGGATGGTAGCACCGGCCTTGCGGACGCGATCCGCAGAAATGACCGTCGCTACAGTCACCTGCATGACAGGCCGGGCAAGAAGACGGGAAGGTTGAACCGGCTCACACGCCGGTCAGAGCAGCAGCACCGCCACGTAGTGACAGGCGCTGCCGGCGAGCACGAACAGGTGCCAGACACCGTGCATGTGCGAGATCCAGTGATCGAGCACGAAGAACACGACGCCGATGCTGTAGCAGAGACCGCCGGCGATCAGCCAGCGCATGACGAGCGGGTCGAGCACCGTCACGAACGCATCCATGACCAGCACGCAGGACCAGCCGAGCAGCAGGTAGAGCGCGACCGGCAGGATGCGCGGACCCGGGATGGGCA
>ENA-ORXT01003507-ORXT01003507.1-marine-metagenome-genome-assembly--contig:-NODE-3507-length-17203-cov-11.762875_pt1 | contig 17203 bp, 13 predicted proteins | sample MGYA00237868_ERZ511482 | MGnify/ENA metagenome assembly ERZ511482 | reverse complement strand
TTAGATGTGCCAGATTTTAAAAATCTGGCACATCTTGACTATTCTCGGTCAGCCTGCGAAGCTACGCTCCTTTGACTCGGTTTCATATCCAATTCCTACAGACGTTGTCGGAGCTACGCTCCTATATTTCACCAAAAAAAGAGATGGTCATCAGTTTATACTTCCTGTGTTTTGCAGCAAAAGACTAAAAATATTAAGGGCGTTTGGAAGATTTATAAACTAATATTTGGAAGGCTATTTCTTACTAGATTGCCAATGTTTTTTTGGAAAGTATTTTTCATGTTTTTTATTGTAGGACATGGCAATTCTAAAACCTACTCTTGAAGACTTTCTATCTTTATCCATAGCTTCCATAGTACCAACTTGAAGGTAAGCTAAGCCATCATTCCAAGAACCTCCTTTAATTGTCCGCATATCTCCTCTCGAAAGTATTGCTTTATCATGTTCTACTATATTTTTGAAATATTCTAAACCATACACGTCTTCAATACCTAAAGCTATTCGCTTGTCATACTCCTTAATCACCTCCTCAAGATCAGATTCTTTGTAAATCATTGTCCTACTAAAAGTATCAAATATTTTAGCAGTATCGGCTACCCATTCAGCTACATTTCCAGCCATATCATATAACCCGTTTTTATTAGGAGGATATTTTCCAACAGTAGTCGTAAATAGACCATCATCACCTACACCTGACTCAACATATACTCCATTTGGGTCTACTATACGACCAAAGTTAGCTAAATACCTACCATTTTTTTTATACGCCAACCCTTCCCAAGGATATAGAGCAGCATCGCTAGACTCCCTGAGTCTCTTCGGTCCCAGAGCAGCATGTTCCCATTCGTATTGAGTTGGTAATCTAAAAATTAAATCTATTGTTTTTCCTTCTTCCTTTGCAAGCGCTTTTAATTGTTGCGTTTTCCATTGACAATAGGCTTGTGCTTGAACCCATGAAATGTTAACCACGGGATGATTATAATAAATAAAGTAATTGTGGTATTTTTTTGCCAGTGGTAAGGTATAACTTTCTTTATGATCCGTAACCCATACCATCGTATCGGGATAATAAGATTCCATCGCTTTCTCATACCCCACCTCTTCTACCATTGCTGCATAAAATTCCATCCATTCTGCATTCGTTACTTCTGTTACACTTATATAAAATGGGTCAATTTCTTGCTTTGGTAGAGTAGAAGTAGAAAAAACAATATTCCAGAAAAGTAAAGATTGATCTTTTTCTGTAATTGTCTGAAAATCAGTTTTTCCAGACTCAATTTTAGCTCCTTCGATAAAATGCATTTTTTTTAGAAAAGACTTAATTGGATTTGGCGGTATAGATTTTGTGTGACTTTGAAATACGAATATCAGCATACTTCCTATTACTAACCAAAAGAAAGAAATAAGACTTGTTTTATTTTTCATTGATTTTGAGTTAAAGTCCAGAACAATAGAGTGTGTAATAGAACGGGTAGCGATTGTGTAAAAGTACTTGCATCTATGGTAATCGCTCATTTTATGTTAGGTATAGTAAAATAGTAGCAAAAAAAAACGCAATAAAATAAATAAGTACCTACTTATAAATTTATTGCGTTTTTTTGACTTTACCTAACATAAAATAGGCGATTACAAGTGGCTTGCGCCTTTTTAAACTTGTTGTAGACGCACCAATTTACCCTACATTCACCCGCTGTATATCTGCCCCCAAAGCATTCAATCGACCATCAATATTTTCGTAGCCCCTATCAATTTGGTGAATATTGTGAATCGTACTGTTGCCCTTAGCAGACATCGCCGCAATCAATAAAGCCACCCCCGCCCGAATATCTGGCGAAGTCATAGAAATACCTCTTAGTGGATAGCGTCTATCTAAACCAATGACTGTCGCCCGATGCGGATCACAAAGAATTATCTGTGCGCCCATATCTATCAGTTTATCTACAAAAAAGAGTCTACTTTCAAACATCTTTTGGTGAATGAGCACGCTGCCTCTTGCTTGCGTTGCCATCACTAGAACGATACTCATTAAATCGGGAGTAAAGCCTGGCCATGGGGCATCGTAAACCGTCATGATGGAACCATCTATAAAGGTTTGTATCTCGCAGAAATCTTGTGCAGGAATATAAATATCATCTTTTCTGATTTCTAGTTCCACACCCATTCTTCTAAATACAGGTAAGATATTTCCTAACTCTTTTATCTTCGCATTCTTGATGGTTAACTCCGATTGGGTCATGGCTGCTAGTCCTATAAAACTGCCAATCTCTATCATGTCTGGCAAAATCTTATGCTTGGTACCTTTCAAAGAGCGCACCCCTTGTATGGTCAATAGGTTAGAACCTACGCCACTAATTTTTGCGCCCATTTGGTTTAGCATCTTGCACAATTGTTGGAGATAGGGTTCGCAAGCTGCATTATAAATTTGTGTTGTGCCCTTTGCCATCACTGCCGCCATTACCACATTAGCCGTACCCGTAACAGAGATTTCATCCATTAAGATGGTCGTGCCTTTTAATTTTGTACCTTCTATGAAATAACATTTCTTATCCGCATCATAATTAAATACAGCACCTAGTTTCTGCAAACCTAAAAAGTGCGTATCTAAGCGTCTTCTTCCTATTTTGTCTCCACCAGGTTGTGGTAAAAAGCCTTTGCCATAACGAGCCAATAAAGGACCTATTAGCATAACCGAACCTCGAATACTTTTTGCATTTTTTTGGTATTCGTCAGAGGTAAAATATTCTAAGTCAATGTTTTTCGCTTCAAAAGAAAATTTGTTCTTTCCTAGTTTGACGACCTCCACTCCTAAACCTTTTAGTAAAAGAATAAGTCTTTGTACATCTAAAATATTTGGAACATTAGAAATGATTACTTTTTCGGGTGTTAGTAAGGTGGCACACAATATTTGTAAGGTTTCATTTTTAGCCCCTTGCGGCGTAATGCTCCCTTTTAATTTTTTTCCACCGACTACTTTAAAAGATTGATTAGACATTGTTAGAATTGAAAATTGAAAATTGAGAATTGAGAATTTGCTAGACGCTGCCCATTAGGCGTGCAATCAATTGAAAATGGAGAATTGAGAATTTACTAGACGTTGCCTATCAGACGTAGAAATTGTAGATACAATTCTCCATTAATTTGTACGTCTGATAGGCAACGTCTAGTAAATTCTCAATTCTCCATTTTCAATTCTCCATTTACTCGTAAGTTAGTATTGAAATTAGCAGCTCAAAGATAAAGGAATTCCGCTTTCCCTCAAATAATTAGAGCGAGACCATGTAAAATGATCTCGCTCTAAGAAATGGAGAATGGAGAATGGAGAATGGAGAATTGAAAATTGAAAATGGAGAATTATACGCATGACGTATACGCCTAATAGGCAGCGTCTAACAAATTCTCAATTCTCAATTTTCAATTTTCCATTATTATTAAGCTTCTTCTTCCGCCCGTACCAGCAATTGAAATCCATTGCCATGAATATTAACGATTTCAATATTGGTATCTTGCTTTAGGTATTTTCTTAATTTTGTTACGAAAACATCCATACTACGCGCGGTGAAGTAGTTGTCTTCGCCCCAAATTTTTGTTAAAGCTTCCGAACGAGGCAAAATATCATTCATATACATACAGAACATACGCAATAACTGTGCTTCTTTTGGCGACAGCTTTTCCTTATTTTCGCCATCAGGACCAGAATAAGTCAAGATGCGTAGTGGAAAATTAAAATGATACAAACCAATGTCAAATTCTTTAATTTCCTCTCTAGGATCTGCTTTTTGTTGGCTACGCTTTAAAATAGCCTGAATACGAAGTAAAAGTTCTTCAGAATTAAAAGGTTTGGTCATATAATCATCCGCCCCTATTTTGAAGCCTTTCAACACATCTTCTTTCATGGTTTTAGCCGTCAAAAAGATGATAGGCATTTCTTGGTCTTGCGCCCGTACTTCTTTAGCCAAAGTAAACCCATCCTTTTTAGGCATCATTACATCAAAGATGCATAAATCAAATTTGCCTTTTCTAAAGCTATCCCAGCCTGCAACCCCATCGGTAGCTAAAGTAACATCGAAGTCATTCATTTCCAGATAGGAACGCAGAACATCTCCAAAATTCTGATCATCCTCTACTAATAAAATTTTGTTATTCGTTGGCGTCATTGGTTAGTATTTTCTCGGATAAGTGGTGAAGGTTGTTTATTTGTTTAGTATGTTTATTTGTTTATTTGGACGTAATTAACCACATAAACAAATAAACAAATAAACAATTCTTACTAGCACCAAAAGTAATTAGCACTTAAAATTAAATGAGTACTATCTACCTACTGTTCAAAAATAACAACATTTTTTTGAACACTCCTTAGTCAAATGATTTGTGGTTCTTTCTAAGAAGATAGAAATCCCCGTTAAAAAATTATTATTGTTGGTTGATTTGATTAACTGAACTTTTTTGGGAAGTGTTTGGAAGGTTTATTTGTTTAGATTGTTTATTTGTTTAGCGAGTTAAACAAATAAACAACCTAAACAAATAAACAGTCTAAACACTTTGATTTAGACGTTTAGGAAAAGACAGTATAAAACTGCTCCCTTTCCCCAACTCACTTTTCACTTTAATTCTGCCTTTGTGAGCGTCCATCATGGCTTTCACATAGCTGAGTCCTAAGCCGAAACCCTTTACATCGTGAATATCTCCAGTATGCACCCGATAAAACTTATCAAATATATATTTGCGGGCATCTTTATTCATACCAATACCATGATCCTTTACAATAACTTCTACACTGCCCAATACATTGCGTGTATGCACAGAAATTTTTGGATTTTCTGGAGAATACTTGTTAGCATTCTCTAATAAGTTATTAATAATATTGGAGAAATGGGTTGCATCTGCCTCTATATCTGCCTCTTTAGCCTGCAAATCCGTAGTTACTTCACCATTTTTATGTTCTACTTGTAAGCGAGCATTCATTACTGCTTGTTCAATTACATCATGCACGTTCACCGTCGTAATATTAAGATTAAAGTCTTGTCTATCCAAAGAGGCCATCTGCAGTACTTTTTCCACTTGGTTATTCATGCGTTTGTTTTCTTGCTTAATAATGCGAGCAAAACGCTTGATTTTGTCTTCATTTTTAATAATCGAGGGATTCGTCATGGAGTCTGCCGCTAAAGAAATGGTTGCAATAGGGGTTTTGAACTCATGCGTCATATTATTAATAAAGTCCGTTTTCATTTCCGACAGCTTCTTCTGTTCCAATATTACATGCACCGTATAAGAAAAACAAAATAACACAATGGCAGAAGAAATAAAAGAAGCTAATAAGGTACGCCAAACATCTCCCCCCCATACTACACTAGATTTTTTAGGAAAATAAATAATTAACTTCCCTGGAGAATCCATTTCATTCGTAAATAAATTCACTTCATATTCTGCTTTATCAAATGAAGAAGCTTGTCCTGTTTCTGATACTTGGTCCGTAGAAAAACCCGCAATTACATAATTACCATTTTGAATAATAAATTCTTTAAGTCGATTAGAATAAATACCATATTCGTAGCCAATATTGATGCCTCTGTTTACTAATTCCCTTGAAAGATAATCTCGCAAGTATTTTCTATCTATTCGTTCTTCCAGTCTTTTTGGTTTTCTATTATACATGTCTTGAAGAATAGCAGGTTTTTCTTTTGTTATTGGCCTATTTTGCAGACCACGCGTCTCATAGCCCTTGGGGAACAAAAAGGAATCCTTTTTTAGGATACTTGCTTTAGGAGTAGATAAGCTCAAGGTGGCATTCGTAATATCTATTGGTTTTTTACTACGTAACTCTTTATCTTCATATTCTTTAATTCCAATAACCACTTGATTTAGCGCATCTTGTACGCTTTTATCAAACTGCGTCTCATTCAATTTAATAGCACCATATATCCAATAGGCTTGCAAGAGAATGATTGCCAGCAAAGCTGCTCCCATTAAACCAACAATCGCCCAAATTGCATTTTTTGACATTTATTAATATTTTAAAAGAGGTCAGAAGTCAGACCGAAAAATAAATTTTTCTGTCAGGTAACGATTAAAAAATAAATTGGTCGTTTTTGAAATGGGCTTTTTTCTAATGGGTTGAAAACATATCAGAAAAAGGTAGTGGTACAAATGTAAGGCTAAATGTAGGGGATAACTTGAAGTTATCCCCTATATTGGAATTCATCAGAGCATTATATTTATAGCACTACCTTTATTTTTACTATCTTCCTTATACTTCTTAGTCCTTTCATAGTTTTTATTTACCGTGATGCTAGCGCAAAGGCTATTGCCTTGTGCTTACTATCTGGAAGGTTTTACCTTCCGACCTTCGCTATCTAGTTAAGGCAATAGCCTTGAGGATAGTAAGCACAAGGCAATAGCCTTTGCGCTAGCGTCACGGGTTGAATTTGAACTTGAAAAAACTTTATTAAAATTCCTCTATCCAAATTTTAAAGTTCTCAATAGCCTTCCCCCCATCTTTATCGGTACCACAGATTCCTCCATTTTTGGCAGTAACTAATTCCTTTTCTCCACTCAATTTCGCCTCATAATGAATCGTATATTGTTTTGCTAACGTTCCCGTTAATTCAATAGCAAAACCTATTACTTTACGGCGGCGATCGGTCGTACCGCTATACTCCCCCGCAGTAGCCCACTTAGAAGCTCCTTTCTTATTGATAATAGTTTTGTAACGAATATTTAGATTAGGGGTGAAAGGAATGATGTCTAAATCAAAGCCACAAAAACGACTTTTAGGACTTAGTTCTATAGCGGGCATTCCATTTTCAATAACCACATCTTTGTCTTTAGAAAACAGAGTGACTCCTTTGACAGCGTAGACCATTGCTTCTTCTTCTCTTGCCTTTAAGGCATTTTCTACTGCTGTAGCCGCATTAATTTTTCCATAGCCATAATATAGACTATGACCATTCGCATCATAATTTCCTTGCTCTGTATCTATTTTATCACAAGAATTTTTGATTATCTCTTTTACCTCTAGTGCGGTCAATTCCTTATTAGCGGCAAGCATTAAAGCAACGACTCCTGCCACACCTGGGCAAGAACTAGAAGTACCTCCAAATTGCGCATAATAATTTCCTTTAGCATCCCCATAGTCTTTAGAACCTGGATTGTCCCCTACCTGCCCCATTCTGTCGGTCGTCCAAATGCCAGGCGTGAGTGGCCGTGGATGTGGTATAAAAGACGCATGAACATCACTACTTGGAAAACAACACCAGATAGCATTTCCATAATCACTATAATAACTACGAGTTCCTCTATCATTAGAAGCAGCTACTGCAATTACTTTATGATAACTCGCATAGCCATCTAAATCGACTGTTTCATTGCCATTTCCAGCCGCCCATAAAATGACACAGCCTTTACCGCCCCTCCCTTTTTCTACTGCATAGTCAATAGCCAAACGAGTACTATCTGGTAAGTCAAAAGGAATAAAATGCAAGGAATCTTCCGTATCCCACCACGGGCCATCAGCGGGTCCCCAACTACAAGAAATAATATCTGCGCCATTCTCTACCGCCCACTCAAATGCTTTTGCCTCCGCCAAAGAACCTAAGCCACCTGAACGAATGGGCATTAATTTAGCCTTAGGAGCGACTCCAGAAGCTTTAAATTTACCACTTGCACAAGCGACCCCTGCGCAGGCAGTGCCATGATTTTCTTCAAAACGTTTAGGACTTCCATCATTGACATTGATAACGGTATCTCTAGGAGCTACTATTTTACCCGGTTCACTAAATTCTTCATGTGTCATGTCTACCCCATCATCAATGACGGCAATTACCATACCCTCGCCTTTATTATGTTTCCAAGCGGCCTCTACATGTACATGTTGCTCTATAAGGTGTCCATTAAAGGTAGCAGGTTTAAGATGCCACTGATTCGGATTAATAGCTCTGTGTTTTTTCTTACGAACTAATTCTGGATGACAATATTCTACTTCTTTTTTCTTTAATACGGTTTGAGATATACCAAATATCTCTGTACCTGTCCCTTTTGGTGCCACTACGAAATAGGCGTTTTTTGCAAACCCCAATACTTCTTTTATTTTTAAACCGCAAGACTTTATAACTTCCTTGCACTCTTTTTTAGATACAGTATCTTTAAACTTAAGAAAGAAGTTCTCTGTATAAATGACAGGCTCTCCAGATTTCCGATCTTTTAATACGCGTCCTGCAAATTTTACCGAATCTTCTTGTTTTAGTGTTTTTCGTACTAAATTACGTAGGCCCATTACGTTTCGGCTACCTTTTGATACACATTTAAACACCGTAACATTGGCTTCGGGGAAACTTACTACAGGTATCATATTGGAAACCAATTCTTTGGAATGGGTAGATAAATTCGCCTCTTCACTTTTAATACTGATAGGTTCTGCTGTGCGTACAACGACCATATCTTGAGACTCTACTAAATCGTAGGTTGTCCCTTTTTTCCCACCATATTGGTATTGAAACATAAAATGAAGTTTTTTTTGTAAGTTTTAATTACATAATTAATACTTTTTTGTAATTTTCCCAAATAACGTATTTGATATTTCGTTAATACTTATATTTTTGTGAATCAAACTTAAATAATTGAGAATTGAGAATTGCCAATATGACGTGAACACGTTCGTGCACACGTCATATTGGCAATTCTCAATTTTTAATTCTTCATTAAAAACCAATCCCTCTTAAATGAGAAATAAAAGATGTTGTATTGATCGCGTTCTTCCTTCCGAACTTGCAAAAAAAGGAAGAAATCCAAGAGGTGTTGCCGTAGCCAGTAAACTCTGGGAAAATGGCAAGACCCTTAGAGTCAAATTTCTTGAAGGTACAGTTGCAGAACAAGACTTCGTTAAACGAGTAGCCGTAAAATGGTCAGAGTATGCTAATTTAAAATTTGAATTCACGAACGACATTGATGCCGAAATTCGTATCACTTTTGATGATAATGACGGTGCTTGGTCAGCAGTTGGTACAGATAGTTTACAAGCCCCTTTTAGTCAGCCAACTATGAACCTAGGCTGGTTAGATGAAGCAGTGGTTTTACATGAATTTGGACATGCTATTGGGCTCGCTCATGAACACCAAAATCCTATTGGTGGTATCCAGTGGAACAAACCTGTAGTGTATGCAGAATTAGCTGGTGCACCTAATTTTTGGCCACCAGAAGTCGTAGACCATAATTTATTTGATAAATATGATCAAGACTTAATTATCGGTACAGAGCTAGATCCTTTATCCATTATGATGTACCCTATTGACCAATCTTGGACACTCGATGACTTTTCTACGGACTTCAATCCTGATCTATCAGATGTAGATAAGGCTTTTATGGGAGAAGTATATCCTTTTGATGGAAGTGGTGGTGGCAGTGATGACGGTGATGGAGAAGTTCCTACTGGCGAGTTAGCCGTAAGTGTATTTAGCCAGTACGAAGCAGAAATTAAAAACGGGGGGGATATTCATAAACTTGCTTTTACGGTAACTAACCAAGGTCGATATATTATTGAAACAACTGGTAATACAGATATGTATTTAATTTTATTAGGACCTGACGACGATACGAAAGTTATCGAAACTGACGATGATAGTGGGGAAAGTAGAAATTCTAAGATTACAAGAGATTTGAACCCAGGGAAATATTTCTTGCAAGTAAGGCATTATGATGATCGAAGAGGTACTGGACCTTATTCTATTAGCATCGTTACTGCTCGCCAAATAGGGATTACGCCAGACTTGTTAGGTTCGCAAGATCTTGCTTAATTGCTTATTTGTTTAAGTAGGGCAATAATAAGAAAACCCGTACCCAAGATTAAACTAGGTACGGGTTTTCTTATTGTCACTCCTGGTCATTTCCACATATACTGCACTTTAATTGTTGTCCTTTTACTTGTACTGGAAATGGTTCTTTTTTTCCTAAAAATTTCATGGACTTTATTTTGAGCTTAACAATCCAAGAATAGATAAATGTATATACAGATACAGGGCATACAAATTATACTAACTAAGAATCCATACTTCACCTTCCAAACGTAAAAAATTACATTAACTGAATGACTACCGACTGAAAGTCGGTAGGTTCATTTACGAACGACTAAAGTCGTTGAATAGTGTTACTCATCTAAAATGTACCAAAAAGAAAACCTATCAGTTTACGATAACTATGATAGCAAGCTAAATGTAAACGTAGCAAGCAGATTTTACCAGAATAAATTTATCGCACTAAAGTGCGAGGTTTTAAACCATTTTTTTGAGACCAATAAAATAAGAAGCAGAATTGCCGCTATTTTCTGTTGCACACAACTTAACATGGCAGCAGTAACAACTGGTAGAAAGAAAATCCCTATCCATACACTTATAAAAAGTAATAGATTCACTCGATTTGTCATAATTTCCTTTTTCATGAATTGAAGTATTAGGTAGGAAAATTATAAATTGCAGCATCTATTAGCCTCCAATTGGCATCCTTTACAGTAACTTTCTCGAAATCCCCATGTAATAAGACTAATCCCCCTGAATCCACTTAGAATACCAGCAACAGCACCAACAGTAAATCCGATAAAAAAACCAATATGCGGTACACCAAAAATGGCACCTAAATATGCTCCAGCACCAGTTATCATCAGTGTAAGAGAAATACTTTGAGCAAGAATCTCTTCCAACTTTTTTTTTGCGACCTCCACTGCCTCATTTGCACAAATTCTAAATTCCTCTTTGCACTTCGCCCAATTAGGACAAATCTCTTCTGAAGAAAGTGTTTGACCTGCTACATTAGGTAACATAGGCGTATAGGAACAACTCAGGCTAGGAAATATTCCTATAACATTAACAGTATCCTGTTGTCCATGCAGTACATACGCATTCAGTAGCAATAAAAAAAGTAATATTGGTTTCATTGTTTATTTGTTTTTAAGAAATAGTAAATTGAAAGTAGGAAGGAAAGATAAAATGGATATGTTGTTTTTAAGAACCGCTGGACAAATTTACTACTGCCATGCAAAAGTCGATTAAGTTGTATCTAAAAATTGTTACTATAAATCAAGTCCTCACTTAATACTTATAATAGTACAACTATAAAACAAAAAACACTAATCCTTTCTTAATTTTTAACGTATGTTAAATGTCACAGAAATAAAGTGTTTGGTATTGATTAAAAATCCACAAACTAAAAACAAGGCTAACAAATCCCTTACTTTTGCTCCCGATGAACTGGAAAAAATACCTGCCCATTTTAGAATGGCTACCAAGCTACCCAAAGCAACAATTACCTGCGGATATTCTAGCAGGCATTACGATAGGTGTTATGGTCATTCCGCAAGGTATGGCTTATGGTATGTTGGCAGGCTTGCCCCCTATCTATGGTTTGTATGCGACCTTAGTACCCTTGTTTATATATGTGTTGTTTGGCACTTCCCGTCAGTTGGTAGTTGGACCTACGGCGATGCTATGCTTATTAATTAGTTCGAGTATTGGCGGTTTGGCGGTGCGGGAATCTGCCGAATATATTGGGCTAGTAGTTATGCTTTCTTTTTTTGTGGGTCTTTTACAATTATTATTTGGGGTCTTTCGCTTAGGTTTTTTCATCAATTTCTTATCTCATCCCATTTTAAACGGGTTTATTTCTGCCGCCTCTATTATTATTATTGGTAGTCAATTAAAAAATTTATTCGGTATTGAAACAGAGGGGACTGCCCATAATTTGATAGAGATAGGCACTAATTTAGGACAGTACTTATCCTATTGGGATCCTATTACTTTTGCCATTGGCTTAGCCGCTATTCTATTTATTTTGGTGATAAAAAAGATAAACAAAGCCATTCCTGCCCCTCTTTTAGTACTAGCTATTAGTATAGGACTGATGGCTTATTATGAGGAACAATTACCTAGTGTATTAATTGTTGGATACATACCCGAAGGACTGCCATCTATTTCTATCCCTACTTTTTCCCTAGAAAATATTTCTCTATTATCCCCAGGTATACTAACGATTACTTTGATTGGTATCCTAGAATCTATTTCTATTGCTAAGGTAATGCAAGCTCGACATAAAGATTATGAATTGATCCCTAATCAAGAATTGAGAGCCTTGGGAATTGCTAATATTATTGGTTCTTTTTTTCAAGCTTTTCCAGCAGCAGGCAGTTTTTCTAGAACGGCCGTTAATGATGAATTTGGTGCAAAATCGGGTATTTCGTCTTTAGTAGCAGCTATAGTAGTCGGTATAACTTTACTATTTTTAACACCGCTATTTTATTATTTACCCAAGACGATTTTAGCAGCTATTATTATAGTCGCCGTACTTCGTTTGATAGATTTTAAAGAAGTCCTATTCTTATGGAAAAGCGACCGCTTAGACTGCTTTATGCTATTATTGACATTTTTTGCTACCTTGTTTATTGGAATTGAGCAAGGTATTTTAATCGGGGTTTTTGTTTCGCTATTGATGGTTTTATACAAAACGACTCGACCACATATTACTATTTTAGGCAAAATACCTGATACGCCACATTATAAAAATATAGAGATTGTTGAAGATTTAATTATCCGAAAAGATATATTAATCATTCGACCTGATGCGCCTTTATTTTTCGCAAATATTGGCTATTTTAAGGAAAGAATGGAACAGGAAGTTGCGCAAAAAGGAGCTTCTTTAAAACTGATAATTTTTAATGCCGATTGTATATCCCAATTGGATTCTAGTGCGACCCATGTATTACGAGAATTAATAACGCAGTATAAAGCAGCAGGCTTGGTGGTCTATTTTACAGGAATTTCGGAGGAAGTATATACCATATTAAAGAAGAGTGGCGTTTTAACTTTGTTAGGCGGCAGTTATTTATTTGAAAAAGAACAAGATGCTGTTGGCTATTTTGATAAACAAGTATCTAAAGCTTTAAGAAGACAACATTTGAAAAGTTAGGATTGCGAGTTGCGGATTTGCAAATGTATGTAATAAATGGTGAGCAATACTTTGAAAGTATCGCTCACCATTTATTACATACACTTGCAAATCCGCAACCCGCAACACAATCAAAAAAATATGACTCAACTACTAACACAATTGAAAAAAGTATTTTCAAAAAAATTACCTAGCCTACTTATTATTGCGCTATTATTGTTCTCAGGTTCAGCAGTTACTTCTTGCAATAGAGGAACAGGTTGTAAAATGAATGAAAGTAATGTAAAAAATAATCGGAAGGGGGAATTATCTTCCAAAAGAGGAAAAACGAATTTATTCCCTAAAAAACTACGGAAGGGAAAAAAATAAAGGACTTGAAAAAGAATAAACCAACATGACCAACTTACTCCAAGACAAGGGTGTGCGCCTATTTATTTTTTTATCGGCATTTTTTATTACCAATGCAATAGTAGCAGAATTTATTGGGGTTAAAATATTTGCTTTTGAAGACACCGTGGGTATGGCTCCACTCAATTGGAATCTGTTTGGACATCAAGGTTCTTTAATGCTATCGGCAGGCGTTTTGCCTTGGCCAATAGTCTTTGTGATGACAGATATCATCAACGAATATTATGGAAAAAAAGGCGTTCAATTCTTATCTTATGTAGGAGTTGCCATGATTAGTTTTGCCTTCCTTATTCTGTATGCAGTTATACAGTTAGCACCCGCTGATTTTTGGATTACCAGTTATGAATCGCAAGGTGTTCCCAATGCACAAAATGCCTTTGTTGCTTTATTTGGGCAAGGGGCATGGATGATAGTAGGGTCTATTATTGCTTTTTTATTAGGGCAGGTAATAGATGCTTACGTTTTTGATAAATTGAGACGTTGGACGCAAGATAGATTTATTTGGTTACGAGCGACCGGTTCGACTATTGTTTCTCAATTTATTGATAGCTTTCTCGTTCTATATATTGCCTTTGTTTTAGGTCCAGCCCAATGGCCAGTTAGTCAATTTATGGCAGTTGGTACGGTTAATTACTCTTATAAATTTTTGGTGGCCTTATGCCTGACCCCCCTTATCTACCTAGCCCATTATCTAATAGATGCTTATCTCGGAGAGAAAAAAGCTACAGAAATGAAAGAACTGGCTATGCAGTAAATTTGCACTAAAGCAATGATCCAAAAAAAGATAAAATACAACCAGTTAACAGAAAAAATCTTCCAAACGTAGAATTCTCAGTATAGAAGAAGCTTTTATTCTTTAAATTGTATCTGATTCATAGAATCTAAAAAATATCAAACTTAACCCAGAGAATAGAGATTCGAGAATAGAAGCAAATCAGCAATAATAAGTTATGCTTAAAATTGCTCTTTATTTAGTTAATTTGATTTAATCCTATTTTTGGTCTCTTCTCTGGTTTAAATTCTTGATTTGAGTACAGTTTAGAGAATCCAAATGTCCCCCACCATAAATAAGATATATCTGAAATTTCAATTATAATTAATGGTTTTTATTACCGCTGAATGATTTTTAACAAATCTGATTTCTGCTGTTAATAGAGAGAGAAACTAATAGAAATAGGTAGTATTCTGCCTATTTCTTCTTTTCCTAAATATATTAAAGGCTACTCCAATGCTCTCTAATTCAATAAGGTCCGCCTTGTTCCAAAACACCTCAGCATTGGAGTTTATTATCAAGTCTCAAAATCTAAACCAATATAAAAAAGTAGAATCCAATTTTATCAATTGCCTTACCCATCTTTGAAATCCCACAAATAAACACTTATATCAAAGGTGGGCAAGGGCAAGTTTATGTAAAGCTGTTTATTTGTTTAGAATGTTTATTTGTTTACCCACTATACTTATACACAGCTTATCTTAAAACTACTCTGTTCTATCAATCTCCCTATAATTTAACAGACATATCTATTGTTCGTGAGCAGATTAATTTACCAATTCTTTGCTCTTTTTTTATTTTCCTATAGACTTATTTCTAACCTTATTCTTTCTTCGGAACGAAGGAAAAATAAAATGAATATTTTGTTCAAAATAATAACGTTGGCTTCAGGAATTATAGTTCCTTCCACCAACGTCGAATAGAGAGAATCAATTTTTTTAAAAGATGATTTTAAAGTATCTATTTGAAATTTTATTTATTTACAATACTGCTATATGTTCCATATCAGAAATAGGTTATCGGTCCAAAAAAAAATTGAGTTTGACCTAATCGTTAGTATAGGATAATAATGGAAGATGTGACAAACTATTGGTTAGCTATTTTAAAAAAGCGATGAGTATGAATTGAGTGATGGTTTTTCTTTTTGTTATGAAAATAAAATAAGTTAAACTCAATTAAGAAAGTTTAAATCTTTTATTTCAGAGGTTATATTCAATCAATTTTATTTAATATAATAAAATTTACAGGCAAATATATGTATATTTTAAATGAAAACACAAAAATTATACTAAATTTTATTGTTAAGTATTGACAAAAAAATAATTAGCGCATTTGAGTTTTTCAATTGATTCTTTTTTCCATAGGTTTTCAACCCATTGAAAAAAGAAATCATTTCAAAAACTAAAAGGCCAAATATTTTTTAATCAACAAAAAATCAGATTGGCTTCTGGTAAAAGTATATTAAAGACTACGCTTATGCTTGGCAGGCTGCCACTAAAGACTAAAGACCAATCAGGCTGACCGCTAATTCAAAATTTCGCAAATTCACTTTTTTAGATGACTGATTTTGCGTCACTTAGATGTGCCAAATTTTTGAAATCTGGTATATCTTGGCTATTATCGGTCAGCCTGCAATGGCTAAAGTCCAGTTAAATATACTGGTTAATTATATTTTCAAATAATTCTTGTTGTCCACTCCTTTGTTTAGGTTCTCCTTTTTTAAGACCTATCTTTGCTAGGTCTTCTAAACTTAGCCTACCAGATTCAAATGCTTTACCATCTTTAGAATCAAAAGAACTGTATCTGTCTGCTCTTAGTTGAGTATAAGGAGACTTTTCTAAAATGTCATTTGCCACTAACAGCGCTCTAGCAAAAATATCCATCCCCCCAATATGGGCATGAAAAATATCCGCTAAATCGGTAGAGTTTCTTCGAGTTTTGGCATCAAAATTTACGCCTCCGCCTGCAAACCCTCCAGCCTCTAGTATAATAAGCATCGCCTCTGCCAATTCATTAATATTATTCGGAAATTGATCGGTATCCCAACCATTTTGATAATCTCCCCGATTGGCATCTATGCTTCCTAACATCCCTGCATCTACAGCAACCTGCAACTCATGTTGAAAGGTATGCTGTGCCAGTGTTGCGTGGTTTACTTCTAGATTTAATTTGAAATCACCCAATAAATCATATTCTCTTAAAAAGCCAATAACCGTCGCCGCATCATAATCATATTGATGCTTAGAAGGTTCTGCGGGTTTAGGTTCTATAAAGAAAGTACCTTTAAAGCCGTTTTTACGAGCATAATCTTTTGCAATATGAAAAAAGCGAGCAATATGATCAAGCTCTTTTTTCATATTTGTATTCAGCAAAGACATGTACCCTTCTCTTCCTCCCCAAAACACATAGTTTTCTCCACCTAATTTAATCGTTGCATCCAAGGCATTTTTAACTTGTGCCCCCGCATAAGCGACTACCTCAAAATCCGGATTGGTCGCAGCCCCATTCATATAACGAGGATTGGAAAATAAATTAGCGGTTCCCCATAATAATTTAACACCAGATGCTGCCTGCTTCTTTTGCGCATAATCCGTTATTTTCTCCAGTCGTTTAGCCGATTTTTTAAGCGTTGTCCCTTCTTCAACTAAATCAAAATCATGGAAACAATAATAAGGGACACCCAATTTTGTGATACATTCAAATGCGGCATCCATTTTATCCTTTGCTTGCTGCATTGGGTCAGCAGCTTTTAACCAAGGAAAATTTTTGGTAGGTGCGCCAAAGGGATCCCCTCCTGTCCCACAGAAAGAATGCCAATAAGCGACGGCAAAACGAAAATGGTCTTTCATCGTTTTGCCAGCGACTAAACGATCTTCTTGATACCATTTAAATGCCAAAGGATTATCTGAATGGCGACCTTCATATCCAATTTTACCAATATTTTTAAAGTATTCTTTGTCACCTAGAACTACTGATGAAGCTTTTTTCATATATAAATGATTTTTGTAACTAAGTAAAAAGAAGTCAGACCGAAAGAAAAGAAGTCAGAAGTCAGACCGAAAAATAAATTTTTCTGTCAGAAGTCAGACTTAGGACGTGTTC
>ENA-ORXT01003506-ORXT01003506.1-marine-metagenome-genome-assembly--contig:-NODE-3506-length-17207-cov-3.445768_pt1 | contig 17207 bp, 12 predicted proteins | sample MGYA00237868_ERZ511482 | MGnify/ENA metagenome assembly ERZ511482 | reverse complement strand
ACTGATGAGTCAGATAAGTATAATTTGATGTACACTCTGATTTAGATGCCAACTATACTTTTCACTTTCTTTCTTACTCCATGAATCCATTTAAGAACTTGGACACGTATATACGAATGTATGTCTCTGCAAAGATTATAACTAGATGTCGGTCAAATCTTAAGAATGTCATGAGAGAGTGATATTCTTGACACGGTCCCCCTGTTTATTCAGGGGGATTTTTTTAACTAAATTAATTGTTAATCAATTAATTATACATACAAATAATAAAAATATAATATTAATAAATATTTATTAACTTTGTTCCATAATCGTGTCAAAGTCTATTCTCTCTCCATTGCATGACGATACCATGCTGAACTTCAGTATGTGATTTCAAGATATCAATGTATGATCTTCTTCAATTTCATCTATACTGAAACAAGAAATTTTTAAAGAAATGAAACGATTATATGTACTCCTATTTGTAATAATTTTATACCAAACTGCTTTTGCAGATCATTTGTCAGGCAGCTTACAACTTACAGCACGTATGACTGGTGCCCAGGAGGTACCTCCAGTTGCTGGTGCTGCACAAGGCTTAGGTATTTTTACTTTAAGTCTAGATAAGCAAGAGATTTTTATTGAAGTCGCGGCTGCTGATTTGACAGGACCAATTACTGGTATCCACGTTCATGAAGGAGCAGTCGGAGCTACTGGCCCAGTCGTATTCAATCTCAGTGGGGATATCGATGGATGTCGTGTCACTTCACTATTAACTGGTTTTACGACAGCAGAAAGAGCAAAATTTTTGGCTGGTGATTATTATTTGAATGTTCATACCGCTGCTAATCCAGGTGGTGAAATAAGAGCACAAATTTTATTAGAAACAGACTTCAGATATACTGCATATTTAAATGGTGCGAATGAAGTGCCTGCTGTAACGACTCCTGCATTGGGTTGGGGAAGTTTCAATTTGTCAAAAGCTGGACACGAACTAGAAATAAATATATCGACAACAGGTCTAACTGGGCCAATTATTGGAGCTCACTTACATTTAGGAGCTGCTGGCACCACTGGTGGAGTTATTGAAAATTTGACAGGATTTATACAAGGTGCTTCAATTGTGAATGCAGTTGTAGATCCAACTGCCTATGCTGCTGACATCGCAGCTGGTAATGTTTATATTAATGTACACACTACTGCTAATCCAGGTGGTGAGATACGTGCACAACTTATACTGCAGCCTGCCTTAACATTTGATGCTTTCGCGACTGGTGCTCAAGAAGTTCCTCCTGTAGCAACTAACGCATTTGGTTTAGGCACTGTGAATGTTGATTTCAATTTGAATACATTAACTTTTCATCTCATCGCTGACGGCTTAAGTGGACCAATTACAGGTGCTCATATTCATGCCGGTGGTGTTGGTAGTAATGGTGGAGTTGTTTATGATTTAACACCATTAATAAATGGAAATGAAATTATAGGAATGCTTCCATTGACAGATATCGCTTCATTAAATGCATTTTTAAGTGGAGAGTATTATTGGAACATTCATACTGATGCTAATCCTGGAGGTGAGATACGTGGACAGGTATATAAACTTGCACGCGAAGGTTATTCTTATACGTTTGATGGGACAAATGAAGTACCTCCATCGACTTGTGCAGGTTCAGGTGTCGGTATGGCAACTATTGACAGAAATCAGTCTAATAATCATTTTATGATGGTGGTTTGTGAAATGAACGAACCAATTGCTGCAGCTCACTTTCATAATGCTCCAGCTGGAAATAATGGCGGTGTTGTATTTGATTTAGGCCCATCCTTTGCGAACTTTAACAACACTGCAGCATATGGTTATTGGACAGCAAACGATATGCCTCCTTTCACTAGTGCTAACTCTCTTATGTTCAGAGAAAATGAAATTTACGCTAATATACATACGGCTAACTGTCCAGGTGGCGCTATCAGAGGCAACAGCATCAGAGGTAGAGATTTAGATTTTGTCATACAGCCACCAGTGGTAGTCGAAAACTCTATACCAACAATGTCAGAATGGGGTTTAATTATTCTGAGCTTATTGATGCTCATTGTAGGTACCGTTAATGTAATTTCTAGGAATCGTACTCCACATTTAGCAATTACAAGTTATGAATCCAACTAAAAGGTCAAACTTATTAAACGACTAATGTAATTTTTCAAGTCGGTAAACAGATATCATGTCTATGATTAAAAAAGCAGCTCAGACCCTGAATTCGGTTTTGAGCTGCTTTTTAGTTTTTCTGAAATACTTGAAAACATCGAGAAGCTTTACATCTCTATAATCCCAGGGATAACACCAATCTTACAGCATTTATTTTTACACATCTGCTGATTTTTCAATAAACAATAAGTTGATATGTGTCAAGCTCTTAGGATTTCCTTCTAGTTATAATTTCTTTAATTTAAAGGATTCACAATTCATATGAAATTAAGACTTACGCATAATAGCATTCGAATCAGAGTCAGAAAATCTGAACTTACTGCTTTAGCCGAAAATAGATCCATTGAAGAAACCGTAAAGTTTCCAAACAATTCAGAAGTATTCACATATGCCTTAGTAATCGATTCAAAGAAAAATGAAATTAGTGCAGAAATGATTGGATTTGATTTACGTGTCATGATTCCAATAAAAATTGCTAAAGAGTGGATAAACACAAATGAAGTGGGAATTGAGAGTCATATTGACTTAGTAGATGAAGACAAACTTCATCTGTTAATTGAAAAAGACTTCCCATGCCTTGATCGACCAACCGAAGATAAATCCGATACATTCTGGGAACTCGCTTCAGACAACTCCGAAAACCAAGATACCTGTTGAAACTAAATCATTTAAAACAATCTCTTATGTGAGCGACTACGACTCATAAAACAGCTTGTATTTATGCTCTATAAATTGTGGAATTGATATTGAAGTAGATACGGTGACAAATCAGTTTGTAAAAATCACAGGTGATAAAGCCCCTTACCTCACAAGGATATATTTACCGAAAAGCGACTCGATTAAATTATTATCAAAATCAAAAACGACTCACTTCGCCACTTCGCAAAAAAGAAGATGGCAGCTTTGAAGAGCCCACAAAGCTTACCCTTCACAATCACCTTACCCTTCACAATCACCCTTGACTGAAGCTGGAAATTAACATGTGAGTTACCTCCGATTTAAAAATACGCAAGCCTATTTAAATTATTATTTAACATAGACACACTTAAATGAACTATGTCGATTTTACAAAAAGAGTATTAGCTTATTATATTCGAAATTTAAAAGAATAATTCAGCTCCTAAATCCAGAAAATTATCTCTTGCAATTTTACACGATGCTGTTACAAAATCACTATAATTAGGTATTGTGCATTAAATAACTATTTCTGATATTACAGTATAGTTTAAACTAGCGATACAGAATAATTCTCTTCCAAGCCTTAATAAAAACTGTATACAGCATAAGATCATCAAATTTTTATATTGACATACTAATACCATATTCTTTACTATTTAAAAATCATTTATGACTTCCTTATACCAATTTATTCTAAGTTTTACATTGCTATTTTTTCTCACTTTTCAATCCATAGGACAAAATCTTCAACTAGAACTTGAAGCCAAGGATAATGTAGACTTACAACTAAAATTTTCATCTAATAACTTATCAGAAAGTAATACAATTGGCACCTTAAACGATGGAGATCTTGTCTTTCGCTCTGATGGAGTATTTGGCGAGACAATGCGTATCCTTGATGAAAATGGTTTTATTGGAATTGGCAGGGCTACTCCTATTAGCAGAGTTGACATTGAAGGGTCACTGACATTAAACCTTCCACCCATCTCTGCAAAAGAAAGGACATTTTCATCAAGAACAAACAACAAAACTTTAAAAGCAGCAGGACTAAATGGAACCTGTTTACAATTCAATGGTGAAAATGGAGTACTAAGCAGTTTAGCTTATGACGGCCTAGACACTAGATTAAGCAATAGTGAAGCAGGGCTAGATGGTGGCTGGCTAGTGTTAACGGCAAATGGTGGCCTATCAGCAGATGTTATCATTCAAGCACAAAATGATATTCGCTTTGAAACGGGACCGCTTTTCACTCAGCAAATGACAATAACAGAGACGGGACAAGTTGGGATAGGCACCACAACACCGACTACAGAATTAGACGTTGTTGGCGGTATAAAAGTAGGTACCACCACAAGTGCAATAGACGGCACAATTCGCTACGACGGCACAAACTTACAAGCACATATCGGTGGTACGTGGCAAAACGTTTGTGTAGGCAATTGCACTCCGGTAGACTGTAACAATTTTAATATCACATTTCCTCCTGCGAATCAAAATTTTTCACAAGACTTTTCTATTAATGGAAGCAACCAAGTTATTATCAATATAACATTTAATACTGCTGTAAATCCTGCAACAGTTGTCTCAGGATCAACGTTAATTGTTCAAAGTGGTGGAACAACTGTCCCTGGAACCATCAGCTGGAATGGCTCAAATACCGTAGCAACTTTTATCACTAATGCAGATTTTTTTAGTTTTTGTATATTTTCACCAGATTGCTTTATGAACTTACAATTGATCGGTACAAATGCAGGTAATGGTGCTATAGAAGATGCAAATGGTTGTACTCTTGATGGAGATGGAAATGGAACACAAGGAGGAAATTACTCAACGACCTTTGGTATTTTAGGATAAAAGATCTTTATGCTTTAATTCGTTCCAAGTTTTATTTATCGATATTTATTTCGGTATTTAAAACTTGGGATGACTTTTTCATTTATACGCATTAAGATGATGAATTGTACTTTGCACACTCCCTTTCATCACATTATTTTCAATATTAGTAATATTGTAATCAATGGTTAAGACATCAACTTTCTCAATATTCGGCAATACCAATTTAACAGTCTTACTATCTGGCTTCAGTAAGACTTTTTCGACGGGTAGTATTTTTCTATTGTGGCGATCTGATCCATATTTTCGACTCCGAATCAGCTCCCATGATTCGACTGTATAATTGGCTTTATTCTCGACTGTCGACTTATCCAATTCACTAGCAAATACTAATTCTATTCCATCTTCGAATGTTTTTTGCTTTACAGGAATTGTTAAAGGTTTTCCTGTATAGCGCAGTCGATATAATCCACCTCCCCGCATCAACTGTGATGTACCCCAAGCTGACATGCCACAGGCATAGAGATGTCCATCTGTTTTATTAAATCTACCACGCATCACACCAGTTAAAAACTTGATATCTGGTAAATCAATGACGCCTCCTTGCATTTGTCCGTTTACTTCTTCGTGAAGCACAAGTTGTATTTTACCATATCCATAAGAGAAACTAATTAATTTACCATCTAAAGCTCCCCACTTCTCGCTATCAATCCATAGCAATTCTGACGGAGATCTATCATACTCCATATCAAGCCAAAGCATCGGTGGTTTCATTCCCATTCTACTAGAATCTGCTGGTGGATTATAGCCCCACATATTACCATAAAAACTTCCGTCTGGCTCTACCCAATTTATTCGATTCATGGGATTCCAATAACCTTGTTGGTCAGTGACGATAAAGCTTCCATCGGGATTGATACATACGCCATTAGCAGCTCGAAATCCTGTGGCAACAATATCTGTAGTCGAGCCATCTTGACTCACCTTCAATAATGTGCCGTGCTGCGGAATTAAAGCTTCTCTGGCATGGCGACCACTTTTAGCATAGTATAAATTTCCTTCAGAGTCCGCTTGAAGCCCCATAGCGAATTCATGAAAATGGTCCGTCACTTGATGATCGTGATTAAAACTTTCGTAGAAGTCAGTTTCCATATCTCCATTAAAATCTCTCAACAATACAATTTGATCGCGGCAAGTGATATAGATATTGTCATCAAGAATTTTGACTCCTAGTGGCTGGAACAATCCTGATGCAATCCGTTGCCATGTAGTAGAATCAGATCCATCCGTCAATCCTTTAATCAACCATACATCACCATCCGTCGCGCAGGCTACAGCTTGATTGGGATCTGCTAGAAAATCAATTCCACTCAGCTTCATTCGAGCGTTCCAAGGATTACTAAAAGGTGGCGTCAATAGATCAATGGCGAAAGCCTTATCATTATTTCCCTTTGTAATTGGAGATTTTATGACTTCAGGATATCTCAATTTTCCTGCTGATTTTGTAAATCTACTTAAATTTTCAGGTTCTTTTGCGGCGAGCACTATATCACTTATTTCGGCAGATTCACTTACAAAAAGGCTTACTTTTACTTTAGAACCAGGATTTACATTCATCATATGGAAGCCATCTTTGTTACTAAGTTCAGCTCCCGATCCTTTAATCTCTACTTGACTTGATAGTGGTGCTACTTTCATTCTAAGTACAGAATTGGATGCTTTTATATTTATGGTTCTTACGAATACAATTCGACCATCAGACTGGATTAATCCAAATTCTTCCAAGACCTTAGCATCACCTACTTGATATGAAATAATGATATGTTCATTGTGATGGTATAGTCCCTTATAATCAGCCCAATACTTTGGGAGCGGACCAAAAGCACGGCCATCTCTTGCTCTAAAACGAGGGTCATCAAATCTTCCATTCTTTGGATTTGCCCAGGCAGGACCAACAGGCGTTTCAAAATGTAATTTTCCAATTGTTCTCGGATAAGTCTCATGCCGATCATTTAGTAAAATAGCATCCCAATCTATAAAACCATCTCCTGTCCATGCTCCAGCAACGCGCATTAGATCATGGTCAAACATCATCCATGCCTTACCCTTTGATACACCCCCTTCACCCGAATCGAGTCTAACTGCTATGCCTTTGTAGGCAAAATTATTTTGAGAATAATCTTCATCTGGAAAAGGCGAAGGGCCTGGCGAATGAAATCTTTCAATGCCATTTTCTTCATCAACCAGCTCATAGGTATTCATAAGGAAGTTTCCATAATCCATATCAGACCATGGTGTATATGGTTTAGTTTCGGGTCCCATAGAATTCCCCTTAGGAAGACTTGCTAAGTAGGCATTTGTATGATTGATAAGCTTTACCTGAGGATTTTCTTCTAAATATTCCTCTTGTATATACTGGATGACATCATACTTTTGTTGAGGTGTTAAGATCATTTGTGGAGGCATTGATCCATAGCCTCTTGTCATTGTTTGGTACATAGAAAATGCATCGCTTCCATTTTTTAAGCTTTGACTCCAAAATTTTGTTGATAATGGAATTGAACCTTCTACCTCTGGATTCCCATGACAATCAATACAATTTGAATTATAAATTCTTGCACCTCTCTTTATAGACTCTTCATTGAAATTTGATATTAAACCAGCATGGTCAATATCACCTTCTTCAACAGAGATGTCCTCTTCCCCGAATAAATAACTAAATGCAGATCTGTCAATGTGTTGCTCAGATTGACAGGCAATAAAAAAAACAAGTGAATATATTAGAAAAGTTATTTTGATACAATTGTTAGAAGGAGTAGAATGTGTATAAAAGAATGTTCTCATCTATATTTATTTGATGATCTTAAGATAAGCTTAAGTTATCTATTTAAATAAAGAACATACATAAGAATATTGTACAAATTAATTAGTAAACCTTTTCGTTACAGTATAGATTTAAGTATAGAAATGTAGCTTTGCCATCTAGAACTATATTCAGGATATATTGATAATTAAATTGTATTAAAGCCTATTGATGAAGTGAGCGGGATGGCTTAAGAAAAGGTCAGATTAAAAAAGGCCAGTAAACTAAGTTGGAGTCCAAGTTGAAAGAGTACTAATTATATTTTCGTCATTTTTTTTTTACAACTCTTAATATTTATACCAAGAGGTGTATTATATTATTACACAAGGAACTTGATCTGATTTATAAGTGTTAGTAGTATTCTAGACAAAAAGAGTATTACACTTAAAATAAAATATTTTGAATTGGGATGCAATTATAAAGGAGCTTAAATTTTCTACTGCCAGATCTGGTGGTGCAGGTGGTCAACACGTCAACAAGGTTGAGACAAAGGTCATATTGTATTTTGACATTGAATCCTCGACTCAGCTCTCAATCGAACAAAAGGCATTACTAAAGAATAAACTAAGCAAAAGACTTGGACATTCTACGACGATACATATGTACAGTCAAGCAACAAGATCTCAATTAAAAAATAAAGAGCGCGTCATTCAAAATTTTCTTCGGCTTATTAAAAAGTCATTATTTATCCCTAAAAAAAGAATTCCAACAAAAATAAGCAAGACTGTTAAAGCGAAAATATTAGATCATAAAAAAAGAAGGTCAAAAACGAAAAAACTGCGTAAAAAACCTGGGCTGGATTCTTATTGAATTCTCGGGACAAGAACAACGGAGTCCTTTGCCTCTGATGATTTCTGAACTCCATTAAAAATGAAAACTGAATCGAAGGTCTCCACTCCTCTCGATTTATTAAATGAATAAAATCAAGTTCAGGAAAATTGTCATCTATTGACTATCGACTGTTGTGAATCGCCCCCAAAAAAGCATCAGCTTCCTTATCATTTCTTAACACAATGCAGTTCTTTTCCTTAGCCACATGTCCCATTTTGGCAAGTATTCCTTTTCTCTTTACAATATTAAAAGTGGCAACATAATGTAAGAATTGGTAATCAAAACGTTCTGGACATCCATCTGTCATATCAGATCTGGTCCGTCCATAATTTTTTATAATTCTTGAACAAACACGATATAAGCAGGTAGCAGTTGAGTAATTTAAAAATATAATTGTATCAGCTCTTTCAATTCGGACATCCATTGTGCCTCCATAATTGCCATCAATAATCCAATTCGATTTGGCAGCTAAATCATTAACAATAGATTCCCATTCTTTTGTCTCGGTTTCTATCCAATTGGGCTTCCAGTAATATTGATCCAAGTGAATTAATTCCAGACCTGTCTTCTCATGCAGTTTTTTTGAGAATGTAGACTTACCTGCACCACAGCATCCCAAGACCATTATTCTTTCCATGTGTCAACTGGTAATATTCGACAGAATTTGTCCTATTTGTCCTATTTGTCATTTAATATTTTCATTAAAATTTTTCCAAGTTTCATGGCTTTCGCATAATCCCCTTCTACGGTTAGTCTTCCCTGTACCATTGCAGTTTGAAGTTTTAATTCTCCCCTACCTATTTTTGCAAGGTGTTGGTCCTTAATATTAAAAATAGCGTCAGGATTTTTAGCCCTGCCCTTCCGAATACTGCCAGGTGGTTTTGAGAAATTTATCTGCCATTGCGAATCGGTCGCTCCACTTACATTAAACTGATAAACACCACTATCGGGTCTTAAAAATTTTGGATTCTTTTTTAAATACTTTTTGAGATCAGTAAATACAAAATCTGATTCTGCCTTTACTTTATTGGCAGGTGCCTTTTTCTTCTTTTTCTCTTTTTTCTCATATTTGAGTATCTCTGTTTCTAATTCATTCGCTGATTCTCGGATATAATTTGAGAATATGTCTAAATCTGGCATTGACTTCTCGTCTGAGGTCGTCGTAATTGTCACCTTCCCATTATAACTCAGCACAGCAATCATTAAGCCCATACCATCGAGGATAGGTGCAGTTCCCATTATAGAATGTACTTTATGTCCGTGAATATAAATGGGAAACTGCGGTCCAGGTACATTCGTGATGACTAAATTAAATGCTGGATTATGTAATCTCGCTAGGTTATATCGGGAGTAAATTTTTGCTGCTTGGTTTGCAATTCCATAAGGAACAACTTCTCCTAAATTAGAAATAGATTTAGCTCCTAAAGCACCTTGGTAAGTTTTTCCTCTTGTTGTATTATCATAAATTTTTTCGACTCTTTCGATTGGATCCTTAATGTCCGTAGCTAATTGAACTAACATGACTGATAGCTTATTTCCTTGAGTCTGAACTTCTGATTTTTCTCTGACAGAAATGGGAACCATCCCTACTAAAGGCTTAGAAGGCAAGGCACCTTTTTCATCCAAATATCTACGCAATGCACCAGCACAAATTGCAAGAATCATATCATTTATAGATACGTTCATGATCTTCTTTAAAACCTTAATCCGGTCGAGCTCTAAGATTGTTGTATTCCACTTTCTTTGAGCTGAGATGATTCCATTAAAAGGTGTCTTTGGTGCAGAGAATGCTGCTGTGGGAGGATCTAAATGTTGTACTCGAGTCAACATGCCTGCTTTAACAGTTGACTTAACGGCATTCGAAATAATTTTCGGAAACTTCAGTGGTTGCTTTGCAAAGTTGAGTGCACTCTTTGCCACAACGGTTAAATCATTGGGGAGTGGACTAGGATTAAATGGCTTTGGCTTTGGTATTTTTTTTGTCTCTGCCTTCATATCAAAAAGGATACTCATCATTGTCGTGCCAGCTGCTCCATCAATAATCGTATGATGAACTTTCGTAATAATGGCAACTGAGTTCTTAGGGACTTGAGACAGTTTATTTAGTCCTTCTACAAAAGTGAATGACCATAGTGGTTTATTCATATCCATAGGCTGACTAAAAATATCAGAAGCCATTGCTCTTAATTGTTTCCAATCTCCAGGTTTAGGAAGTGCGACATGGTGCATATGAAGATCAATATCAAAATGTGGATCATCAACTAGATAAGGATAATCAACACTAAATGGGACATTAACAAGTCTCTTCCTAAGAATTGGAATTTGATGAATTCTTGAAGCAACTAAGTCTCTGAATGTATTAAATGATAAAGCGCCCTCTGCTAAAATGACACTACCCACATGCATTGGACTTGTCGGTGATTCACCGTATAGAAATGTAGCATCCATTCCCGATATGGGTTCTAACTGATCTAAATTCAGATTCTTTATAAACTTAGCAATCATTGGGTCTTATTTATAGATTTAAAGGGAAATTACAGAATTCAACTTAGAATAACACTATAAATTTACTTGCTCTGACTCATCTGTTTTTGAAACTTATTCAATAAGATAAATTTAATCGACTAAAAATTGAAATCATTCCGAACAAATCCACCCATTTGAGTCTTATTTTTTAAAAAGGATTGTTCATAAACCGTAATGATTATGACATGTATATTTGAGCTAATTATTTACACATTATGGATATTAATGTTTCTTATCATATTATAATTCATAGAGTTACACATTAAATATTTCATATGTGATGTTATTCCTGTCTTTTTAAAAATGAAGTAAAAATCAATAATTGAAATCTATTTTGATATTTCATTAGGGTGAATTCAGCTTTAAACTGATAAGTAATTGAAAACATTTTTATCACATGAAACCTAAAGATTAACAAGGCATTTATAAAATCAGGGGAATGCCGTCAGTTTAAATTATGAAGGAGTGTCTGTTGGCTTATTAGAAGTTCAAAAATAATTAAGCTATCACATCTAGATAAAGAAGACTGTCTGTTATGATAAAGAGGGTCTTTTTTTCTATAATTACATTGAGATAACGCAAAACTGCCAGCCAAACAAGCTAGGCGGGATATAAAATCATATCCTCAATACCACTTTGCGGAGAAAACTTAGTCCAGTTATGTCGACTATATTTTAATCTGTCAACTATAATTTTTACGACAGTAGGATTGACTCCAAGACCTAGGTGACTACCATAGACTTGGATGTTCTGATGTATGTCGCTTTCTTCTTGTTCGATACAATATTCCCAAGGGACGATACCATCTTGCTTTGAATAAATTGCTGTAGTTGGCACAGGAGCTGGCTTTGGAATATCAGCTAACAATTCTGGATCAATCACATCTTCTACCCTTCCACTTGTGATCGCTTTATGAATCCAAGCGACATGATTATTAGCAGACAACCCGCTAAATGGTGAACCTAAAGTAATGACTTGCCTAATCAAATGCGGCCTTGATTTAGCAATTTGTCTTGCATAAATACCTCCAAGTGACCAACCTATGATGGTTATTTTTTTTCTATGTTCTTGAAATATTGAGTCTGACAAATCGAGCAATCTGTCTATATCTGATTCTTCACCAAAGTTCCGACCTAAACCCCATCCAAATGTTTGGTAGCCTAAGCTTTTAAGAAATTCACGCAATGGTCTCGTTGACATATCTCCAGACATAAATCCTGGAAGAATAAGAACTGGATGTCCATCTCCCTCACTTGAGCTTGACGTAAAGTGTTTATATGGGAAAAACGTCCCATATTCCAGTAGAGCTCTTGCTGCTTCCGTTACTAACCAGAACATTCCAGGTTTCTTAATATCGCTTTTATCCCTATTTATTTTCCCACTTTCCATTATCTCATTCTCTTGTAACATGATATAGAATTTATTTTTTTGACGCTAGATTTCTATATCAATTTTCAATACAATATATATGAATACTACCATATATAACCTTAAAAGGCTAAAGACTTTAAATAAGCCTCTAGCCTTCTAACATATATTTACCAAAAAAGATTCTAGTTTTTGCTAAAAAGCGAACCAAATCTATCTTGTCCTTTTTTAAATTGGCCTTTGAAAACATCCAAAGTATCGAAGAATAAATCTTGCTGATTAGCAGCTAATTTAAGACCTCCTTGAAGTGTTTTCTCTCCAATAACTTGCCACTCACCGATTCTATGGAATGCCGTTTTTACCATATCATCTGCAGATTCTAATGCAAAATCATTAGCTACTGATGTGACTTCTTTTGCTGTATCTACGATTGAATCGAATGAATTATTTGCCTCTTTTTTATTTATCTTTTTATTTGCCATAATGCAATTATTTTAATTTTGTGTTATTATAGGATAAGTTAATTTAGCTAGCTTTTTTTACTGCCTTTCTTACTGTTTTCTTTGCTTTTACTGTCGTTTTCTTAGCCTTAGACTTTACTTTCTTAGCAGTTTTATTCGCTTTTTTCGCTGTTGTAGTTGCTTTGTTTTCAACAGTTTTAACTGCTTCAGCTGCAGTATCTTCTGCTTTTTGAGCTGTGCGTTGTACTAAAGAGATAATTTTATCAGTTTCCTCTCTCACTCTATCTTCTACTTGACCAGCGACTTTCTGAGGATCAACTCCAGTTAATCTTTTGATTCTTTTGTTACCTTCTTTAGCTTGTACTTGAAGTGTTTCGATACCATCAAAAAGGATATCAATTTGCTTATTTAAAATTGGCTTGCTGTTTTTAAGTGCTTTACCAAAAAGTTTTTGCCATTTTTCGCCTGTGACAATTAAACCATCAACAAACTCATCTGTTGTTGTTAATACTGTATCATGAACTTGTCCTAGAGATTTTTTAACTTCATTTCTAGTCTTTGTCATGTTCTTTTTTGTGTTTGTAATTGATGCCATATCTATTTAATTTTAGATGTATTTTTATTTGATGACACAAATATGAAAATCGCAAGTTACAGTTGAGTTACAAACAAGAATTCAATAGAAAACATGTACGAGTTTAGTTATATTTAGAAGCGTCTTCATACGTTGGCTGCAATGTAAACATCAGAATCAAAGCTGTTTTCAAGTCTTTATACAGTCTTAATACAGCTTTAATACAGCTTTAATACAGCTTTAATTAACTGATTATCAATAGCTATTGGTCGTAATCAAATTTTTATTACTTATTTTACTATTTATCTTTTAGATATGAAATTTATTCAACTAAGCATAACTTCCATTTTGCTTGTTTTGAGTCTAAATCATATGAGTGCTCAAAATAATTGTGGAGACACCCTTCCGTCTTAGAATGTTTTTTGGATAATATTGTCTGTGCAGATGAGATTGTGAATTCATCAAACTTAAGCATCCATCAAATCTACCCAATGTAGAATATGTATTCATAGATAAAAACACATTAGCCACTTCAGGTGCTGGACCTCCAGTGATTGGGTTTGACCAGGATGGTACATTTAAGCCTTTTAGTTATGGCTTAACTCCAGGAGGAGATTTTAGTGTGATTCCAATTGCATATGATCTCGCTCAAATCCAAGAAACGATTGACGACATATTATTCGGTAGTGCGGTCATTGTCATTTTACCACATCTTGTTGTGCCCTAGCTATCCAAACCAGAAATGACATGTGTGGGACTTTGAATGCAGCAGGTATTTTTAGTGGATCAGATGTGACTAGCTTAGAAGATGCGTCCGTATTATTTCCAAACGCGAATACACTATTGAGGAGTTAACGACCAATATTGAAAGTGTAAACACAAACTTAACCGATCCAACTCTTCCTGTTGAATGTGGAGGTGGAAATGTTTTCTGCTATGCATTTGGTAATACATGTATTTATTCAATCTCGCCAAACTCTATGGCACCAGTATCATTAGTCTTAAGTACGACTCATATCATGGATGAAATTATCATAGCAACAGATTTTACACGTTCATCTTCAATTGTTCAAAACCCTAATACCGTAAAATACTTTGCTGGTATTTGTATTGAACTGACTCCAGGATTTGAAACTCTCACAGCTTCTAATTTTATAGCGGCGATTGCTAATTTTTGTAATTAATTATAGAATGATTGTCAATAATATTTCAGGCATTTTAATATTTGCTTGATGGCCTGTATGTTTGATACCATACCAGTATGACTTGACACGATTTCAATATTTCGATGCATTTCATCTTCAATCGATTCTTTACAAAGAGTCCATGGAACAATGCCATCTTTCTTGCTATACAAACAAGTTGTCTGGATCGGCAAAGGATCTTTTAATTTATCTACCCAATGTTTGTGTTCAAGGGGAATTGGAATTTCATTTGATCTGTACAAAATCTTAAGTGTAGTCAATGCGGCACCTTGGGCATCTAAGCTTCTAAATGGGGTCCCAAGTGTAATCATTTGTCTAACCTTGTCTAGATTGTCAGCACATATTTTACGCATATACAAGCCTCCAAGACTCCATCCTATAATACTTACTTTCTCACCATGAGTTTTATAAATAGTATGTAGTGTTTTGTTAAGTATTTCTACTTCATCAAAATTTGCCAAATTAATACCCAAACCCCAACCGTATACTTTATAATTCAAATGTTCTAAAACAGTTCTTAATGGCTTTGTGACAAGATCATTAGACAGTAGACCAGGGATCACTAATACTGGATGTCCATCTCCTTTTGGTAGTTTCTTATGATTCCGTCTAAAACTCCAAGATCTAATCCTATCCCAAACGCCTCTCATACCTTCTGTCATAAATAAAAACAACGAAGGCTTTTTCACTTTTGGAATCATTTTGATGTTGTGTTGATGAGTTAATTATTATTGTATTGCTTTGATAATTTTCTTATGTGCTGATCTCATAATTTTTGATTTAAAATAAAAGACTCTGCAAATTTAATTGTTCAAATGTAACTTAGTTATTTTAATTATCTCCTTACAAAATATTCAAATTATCAATTTAAAAGTGAGCAGATTTTACATTTCTCCATGTATATTTGACAGAAAAACACAATGATATCTACTACGAAACAATTAATTGAATTTGTAGAAAAAAACTATCAGATTGAAATTGCTTCTATAAAAGAACTTGCTGGATATATTGATAAAAATTATAAAATAGAAACTGCGTCAGACGACTTATTTATTCTAAAATTAAGCAGCTCTGATCCTGTATTCTTTTTAGAATCACAGAATGAAGTACTGGCTCATCTTTCAGTCACATCATCACTATTCCCAAAGTTATTTAATTCTAAGACAGGCAAGACTATTTTAAGGTATCAAGACTACTTTTTGCGTATAGTATCTTATTTGGAAGGCACATTCCTTGACGATATAGAGGCAATCAATGATTCATTGGTTCAAGACTTCGCAAGTAAATTAGCTAGCTTGGATGTGTCATTGACAGAACTCGAGATTCCAAAATTATCTCATATCCAAATGGATTGGGATATTGCACATACGCTCGCTCAAAAGAAATTTATTCAAGCCATCCCACAGAATGACATTCGACGTGTCATTCACTACTTCATATTACAGTTTCAATTCATCGTCACTCCTATTCTGTCAACACTCAGAAAAAGCATCATTCATAATGATGCAAATCCGATGAATGTTCTCACCGCTAATAATCGTGTAACAGGTTTCATAGATTTTGGAGACATGACTTTCACAGCTACAGTTTTCGAACCTGCAATTGCGATCACATATCTTATGATGGATCAAGAACACCCACTTGACATTGCCTGCGTATTTTTAAATAAATACCATTCAATTTTAAATCTTACAGAGGATGAGATTTCTATTTTATATTATTTGATTGCAGCACGCCTGTGCACAAGTCAGATCATGGCAGCTCGATCTAAAATTCAACATCCAGAAAATACATATACCTCTAAGGATGAACTTAGGGGCCAAGTTCTATTAAAGCAATTATTACAAATTAATCCAATACAGGCTGAAAATAGATTTAGAGAAGCGTGTGGATTTAGTCCTTTAAAAAATCAAGATAAAACCGAACTCCTTGGACAACGCAATACACATATCAGTAAAGGACAGAGCATCAGTTATGACGACCCCATTTCAATGCAAAGGTCAGCACTGCAATATATGTATGATGATAGCGGCAATACATACATCGACTGTGTCAATAATATAATGCATGTGGGACATTGTCATCCTTCAGTCGTAGAAGCGGGTCAAAAGCAACTGGCTCGCATGAATACGAACACCAGATATTTGTATGCTAGTTTAAATGAATACGCGAATCGACTTTTAGAAAAACTACCACCGACACTGGATAAAATATTTTTTGTCAATTCTGGAAGTGCTGCTTCTGATTTGGCAATTCGTCTAGCAAGAACATTTACGCAAAGAGATCAGTTTATAATAATTGATCAAGGGTATCATGGCAATACTCAATTAGGTATAGATGTCAGTTCATATAAATTTGATAGTAAAGGAGGTGAAGGATCAAAATCATTTGTACATAAAATAGCAATGCCTGACAGCTATAGAGATCCAAGAACTGGAGAACAATATGCTCAGGAAGTTGATCAAATCACTCATGCGCATATTATAGCTGGTTTCATTGGTGAATCTATTTTGAGCTGTGGAGGCCAGCTTGTTCTACCTGAAGGATATTTGCAATCTATATATCAAAAAGTGAGAGCCGTCGGTGGACTGTGTATTGCTGACGAAGTGCAAGTTGGATTCGGTAGAGTTGGCAGTCATTTTTGGGGATTTGAACTACAAAATATTGTTCCAGATATTGTAATTAT
>ENA-ORXT01003503-ORXT01003503.1-marine-metagenome-genome-assembly--contig:-NODE-3503-length-17216-cov-10.393138_pt1 | contig 17216 bp, 18 predicted proteins | sample MGYA00237868_ERZ511482 | MGnify/ENA metagenome assembly ERZ511482 | reverse complement strand
AGACTCTCGCTGTTGACGGCTGTGACCTGACCATCTCGGACGGCAACACGGTCGAGCTGCCGTTGAACGATTACCCGGTGTACCGGCTGAGTCAGCCTGCTAACGGCGTGAATCGTCGTGACTGGGATGTTGACGTGGCTCTGCCCAACGGCGATGTTGACGGCATCTGGACCGGCCCAGCCGACCCGGAAACCGGTTTCCCTTCCCACCCGAACCCGCCGACGAGTCAGTTCATCGAAGCCGACTGGGCGATCACCACCGCCAACCTCGGCAACAACGCAACCGACCAAACCGAGACGTGGGGTTGGATCGATACGACCGGGCTGGGCCCGATCCTGTTGCGCGAGATCAACGGCAACACAGGCGAGTTTGGTGAATACTGGATCAGCACTTGCGGTGGAACCCCGGTCCGTCAACCGGGTTTTAATGACGCATCAACCGGCCCTACATCTGGCGCTGACCGTGGCCTACTAGACCCGACACCACCTATCCCTGAAGGCGTACATTTCATGTACGCCCGCATGTCCGACCTGTCAGCGTTCGGCGGTCTAGACACCGAGTACACCACAGACCTGACGGGCGCTGGCGGCTGGGCAAACTTCCCCGCTGCACGGTCGTTCTCAGAAGAACCAGTCGTTGAATGCCAGATCATCCCTGGTTGCGACCCTGTGCCTGATGGCTGGGATCTTTGCCAGCCTGAACTTTGCTCGCCTGTCATCCCGCCTGACATCGACGGCGCAAGCGGCTTGAATGCCGCTGACGTTCAAGCACTCATTGACGCCCAGGATCACGACGACCCGCAACCATCAACCGTCCTACCGATCGCAGACAACGAAGTCGACACCGCTATCAGGACCGGCCAAGCCGGCACATCGACGCTGTACGCCCGAGCCGATCACAATCATCCGATCCGACGCCAAGCCAACCCAGGCGACCCGGTCGTAACCGCTGGCGGAAGCGCCACCATTTCTCAAGCAATCGTGCTCGACCGCTGGTCCACCGAAGAAACGTACGAGTTCGCTCTGCGAATCCGCGTGGCCCAACCCGCAGGAACCGGCTGGGGATGGGTGAACATCCCGACAATCGCTGGTTTCCAGCAACCCCAAATTTATCTCGGCACATATCGCAGCGACTCGAACGCACCGCAGACAGACGCAACCGCTGGCGCAGGTCTAGACGGAGCGTCACCACGCGGCCCTTTCATGTCTCACGAAGCACACCACTGGTCATCGACACGCAGGCTCTACCTCGCCTACTTCCGACGCGATGAAGCAATCACTTCCATGTTTATTGAACCGATCGTCAGGTACATCCGGCTATGACCCCTCTGATTCTTACGTCTGTTAAAGAAGCTGAGAAGGCTGTCGCGTCTGGTGCCATCACGTTCGGTGTACAGGTAGTCATCGATGTTTGGCCTGCGGCGGATGACGAACTACAAGAAATCACCGAACCCATGCTGGTCGAACGCGACGCTATCGCTCAGGTCATCGCCAACGCAGCGGACAAGGAACCGACGCTCGCTGACCCGCTCGCTGATATCCGTGGCATGACGGCCGAAGAGATCGACAAGGCTATGAAAAAGACGCCGATGCTCGACATGATCGAAGCGGCAACCGGAACGAGACCAGCGCAAAGAACCAAAGCCGCTGAACTCGCAGAACAACTGTTCAAGCTGGCTGCGTAATGGAAGACATGAACCCGGTACAGGCGGCAACCCGTAACCGATCAAACAGCCATACGCAGCCAGCAACTATTCATTCCCAGATGCTTACCTCAGGAGGTTCACAATGGCATCAGTAGACCCCCGAGAAGACGCACGCGCTACGCGGCGTAAGGAACGGGCATCCAAGAAAGACGCGAAGTTCGCTGAGCTCGAGAAACGCCGCAAGGCAGCTATCGACTCGGACACTGGTTTCTACCTATCAGAGTACGACGCGACCTATCCGGGTTTCCGTGTTGTTGACGTAGCGACCGGCGAACGTCTTGCCGCGGCTACGGGTTCAACAATGGCGAAGGCTACCGAGCGTGTCGCTCTGGTTGTGGAAGCGGTGCAGGCACGGTTTGACCGGGCTGACGCTGCTGTTGCGCAAGCGATCGAAGATAAGGCTGACGGTAACGCTTCGGCTCTCGAGGTTGCGTTGGCGGCAATGAACAGCGGCGCAGCTGCTGAAAAGGCGGCGGCTGAGAAGGCTGCTGCGGAGAAGAAAGCGGCGGCTGACAAGGCCGCTGCAGACAAGGCAGCAAAGGACGCTAACTAATGGCTACCGGACTTCCAATGCGGGTGAACAACATTTGGGTTCACCTACTCGACTGTGACAAGCAAATTCAGTATGTCACTGATGACGTTCCTGTGTTCTGGTTCCCAGGACGCGAGTCGACCACGGCATCAATTAACACGACGTTCCGTTCTATCGCAGCGATTGTGTCGGAATGCTACAACCGTGCAGCCCAGTCGATCCCGAACGGCGGCGAGCTTGTACTCAACTTTGGTTGCGGCTACGCCTACCCAGAGTTCGACACACTGTTCATCAACGGCCAAGTGCCGTCATATGACGTTGACGGCAACATACTCACTTCGCTAGCCAAGCCCGGCGAAGACGGCTGCTACCAGTGCGACAAAGTCGGTTCCGAAGACTGCGAACAAACGTTCGCTATCCTCGTCGACTACTGCATTGAGGACTGCAACTCGAAGGTCATCGACCGCAAGTTCATGGTCATTCGTTGCGTAAACCAGGCAGTGAACGGTTCACCTAAGCAGGTTGGCGGAAACAACAACGCCAACTTCTCTAGCGCTCTGACGGTCAGTGTTGAAACGTCTGACGGTTACGGCGAAGGCCCAGCCGACCTGGTGCAGTCTTACGACGAAGACGGTTTGCCGTCTTGTGAGTCTGTCACCTGTGACGTTCCTTGCCCGGAGGGCTTGGACTTCGCTGCTTTGGACGAACTGTGTGACTGTGCCGGCGATCTTGCTGGCGCTGTGACCGCCGATGTCATTGCCGCTAATCCCGAGTTGGATCACCCGTTCTTCACGGGCGTCTGACACACACCATTCTTCCCCTGTCATGTTCGGTATGGCAGGCATGGCAGGGGAAGTACACCTTTTGTTAACTGCCTACCCAGTTTTGTCAACTGCCTACCCACGGAAAGGCGCTACTAGATGTCCTGCCAATGCGCCACCGAAGCTTTAGAGTGCATGCCGCGGCCGAAGGTCAGTGACCTTTGTTGTCCGTCGAAGACATCGTGTTGTGGTGTCAAGTCGTTGACGATCGACGACATTGACGCTGCCGCTGTCACACAGTTTGAGCTTGACGGCACGGTGCTGACCGACACGCCTGCTTCACACCTTGCGTATTTGCAAGGTTCACAGCTGGCGATTGATGCGGCGTTTGAACAGTTGGCGTCTCGTTCATGCATGGCCACCTACGCGGCAGGGTGTTGCATTTCGACACGGGTGTGTGTGCCTGGGTCATGTTCGTGCTGCTGTCGTTCCGCTGACTGCGATACGTGCGCCCGCGAAACAGTACCGATCATTAAAGTGTCACGCTGTGTGGACCCGTCACGGGTTGCCAGCGTGACAGTTAACGGTGAACCGGCGTCATTGAACGGCGACGACCCTGACGCTGCTTACGACCTTTCGGTGTGTCATCGCATCTGGCGGCTACACGGCTTCAACCCTGCATGCGGCGGACACGCCGACATCGTGTTTCAACTGAAACCACCGACCGCGTTGTGGACTCAGGCAGTCACCGCGCTCGCCTGCTCGAGGATGCCGTGCAAGCATGACAAGTCTTGTGATGTGGAAGCTGATCGTGAGTATGCGATTGCTTTGCGTGATCGTGGTTTGACTGGCGTGGACGCGGCTGACGCTCTCATCAGGAAGTGTGTGAACGGCGACAAGGTTCGTTTGGGTCGCAGTGCTAGGCGTGAAGAGTTTTTGCGGTGGGGCAACTGCCCTGAAGAGGTGTGATTGTGACAAGCATTGTTCACACCAACGCCGATTCAGGTGCTTTATGACTGAGTTCGTTGACTGTTTTATGGACTGGTACGACGACACGGTTTACACGGAATGTGTTGACCCGTTTGTTACCGAAGTGCGGGCGATGGCTAAGAAGGCTGCGCCTGATTTCCGTGACTTGAAAGCGAACACGTACGCGGCGATAGAAGACGCGCCGAGTTCTAACGAGAACCGTGCTGTGGTGTATGTGCATTCTGACAGCAAAGACCCTGACGTTTTCCAGACCGCAGGACTCCGAAACACGGCACGCTATAAGGGCTATGGCCGTGTGCCTGGCACCCGTGTCGGTGTGCGTTCAACAACCCAGCCTTACGCAAACGGTGTGGATCTGGCAAACATTTCTAACGGCTCGCAACGCGGACGCACCAAACGAGCGAAACCAATGCCTACCGCTGGTTGGTGGAAGAAACTGTGCCGCGATATCGGGGCCATGCGATGACCGACATTTGCGAACCGCCAGACATCGACTTCCCTGACTGCACCGAGGACCTACAAACCGAAGCCTGCGACATGGCCGCATGGTTCATCTCAAACACGCTACTCGAAGCCGCCCGTTGCATCATCGAAGCGGGCCCGTGCCCAGACGCACACAAATGCGACGAAGACGGTTTGTGGCTAGCCGGCCCTGAAGGCGAAGCGATCGTAAATGGTCAGCCCGACGACGACGGCTGCTGCTGCGGATCAATCATTGTCGGTTCAACCTACAACCCGTCCGACGTTACAGACAGTGATTGTTACAACCCGACCGACATGGACTTCTACGTCCAAGTGTCCTACGACTGCGAAACCCCGGCCTATCTGCGGAGCGTTGAACGGTCACGACTCAACCGGCTAATGACACGGGTTGCGTGCTGCAAAATGCCGGACATCTCAATCGACCCGAAACTCAACAAAAAATATCAGCTGCAACTGACCGACATCACAGACTTTGACGGTGACGCCACACGCCAACAAGCGGCCGGCTGTGCACGGTCTGTGTTCACGTTCAGAGTGCGGCTGTGAAAGCGACAAGTAATCATGCCTACCGTAGCGAAGAAGACGAAACGCGAGCCGCTTTTGTGGCCGTACGAGGACGACGTGTGGACGTTGTTGCCTGCCCCTGCTGGGGTGGTGCCGTTTATGGAACCGGACGACAAAGGCCGGATTGGGCCGCCGACATCGGAAACGTTCGACCAGTTTTTGGCGGTAGTGATCGACCCGGGTCAAGCCGCCGATTTGTTGGCGGCGGCGAAGTCGGACGATCTGCCAGCGCCGGAACGTTTCGACATGGCGGTGGCGGCGTGGAAGAACACCATGCGTTACACCGAAATCGAGAACGCACAAGCGCAACAGTTAGCGCTGCTACTGAAGCACAACGAAGTCGCTGCGGAAGCGATCCAGAAAACGAAACAACGTTTGCAGGAAGAGAAGACAGCCGCACAGGAGGCCGCGCAGGAGGACGATGCCGCCCCTTTAGACGAGGGCTGATCGCCTACCTGGGGTCAGACCCGATCGGCTGGCGTTGGAACATCCGCAAAGACTACGGCGTGGACATCCACGAAGCGCCTTTGGATGACGCCTTAGACATCATCTATTTGAACCTGCGTAAACGGGTGGAAACGGAATGGGGCATGAACATTGATACGAACGCTCCGACCGAACCGGCGTGGTGTGACTATCACGACGGCACAGGCGAAGAACGACCTGACGTTTACGGACGAAATCTACAGGAAGCGAAGACGGCGCATTACGCGGCGATGTGTGACGCCGAATCGCTCCGCACAGTTGAGCAGTTGGACTATCACTTGATCGGTATTGGCACGGAAAGGCGGGCCGCATAAATGGCGTTATCAAAGAAGATCAACATTGATTTGCGTGAGGCACGCCGCGACGCTCTCGAGCTAGCCCGCATTCTCGACGGTTTGGGTGACAGTCTGAACAATACGACTGTTGAGATTGATGCTGACGCGTCTGATCTTGTTGGCACGGTGCAGACTGCTAAGTCTGAGCTGAACACGTTGCAAGGCAACGCTAACGTCGAGATTGACGGTGACGCGTCTGATCTGATTGGTGACGTCCAGATAGCGCAATCCGAACTAGCGACTTTGCCAACAAACGTGACTGTTGCGTTGGACGTAGACGCTGACACCGAAGGTCTAGGCAATTTCAGTGCAGGTTTGGAAGGCATCCTTGTTGGGTTGCCTAAGATCCCGGGTCCTGCCGCGGCTGCTGCCGCTGGCGCAGCTGCCTTAGGTACCGCTATAACTGGCGGGCTGTCGGCGTTCGCTGGCTTCCAAGACCAGATAGCTGAAGTGCAAACGCTTCTGCCGAACACTGGTATCAGCTTTGATGACATTTCTGAGCAGGTGCGTGCGTTCTCGTTAGCTACGGGTGTCGCTACAACCGACGCGCTCCCGGCGTTGTATTCGGCGATTTCTTCGGGCGTCGCTTTCGAAGACGCTTTCGATTTCTTAGGCACAGCGTTTGAGGCTTCCGTCGCTGGTGTGACCGAACTTGAAACGGCGACACAGTTGTTGGTTGGTTCGCAGAACGCTTTCGCGTCTCAGTCACTCACGACCGCTGACGCCGCAGACACACTCTTCACGACCGTGCGTTTGGGCGCTACGACGTTCGGGGAGCTCGCTAACGAACTCCCGCAACTCGCACCCCTAGCCGCCGAGGTCGGGTTGACGTTCTCCGACGTTAACGCTGCTATCGCCACGATCACAGCGCAGACAGGCGCACGAACCAACATCGTCACGACACAGTTTCGTGGCTTCGTAGCTGAACTGAAAACGCAAGGCAGCGAAGTCTCAGACATCTTCGAAGACATCGCAGGCGTCAACTTCTCACAGTTCTTGGCTGACGGCAACGGCATCGCTGACGTAGTACAGATACTTGATGAAGCCGCGGCCGACGCAAACACTTCAGTGTCAAACCTGTTTGGGTCTGTGGAAGCTGGTTCGTTCGGTTCTGCACTGTCACAAAACATTGAGATACTGACCGGCAACCTTGGCGAGTTTGAGAACCGTTCCGGCGCAGCAGGCGCAGCGTTCGATGTCACCGCTGACAACCTGTCACTCACATTCGACCGCCTAAAAGCCGCCGGTTCCGAAATCCTTCTGGCGTTGGGTGAACGCTTAGCCGAAGCGCTTGAGGACGTAGACCTGCAGGCTTTCACCGACGACGTTATAGCGTTCGCTGAAACCGCTGCGGGTGCTATCGACAACATCTTTAACGCTATCCAGTTGGTCCTTGAGCTTGATATCGCGGGTGTGGGTTCGGCGTTCGCTGTCATCGGTGACGTGCTAGACATCTTGTCGGGTGACTTCTTGTCGTTCGGTGATCTAGTAATCAACATGCTTGACGCACTACTCGGACCGATCAACGAACTGATCGGCAAGATCCCTGGTTTGGGTGATCCGATCGAATTCGTCCGTGATAAGTGGGAAGAGTTTCGTGATTCGGTAGAGAACCCAATAGAGGTGAGGAGTACAAGCCGCAGACGCATCCGCGATGTTGGCGATGAGGTTGACGAAGTCGCACGCGGTGGAATCGCTGCTTGGTCTGACTTCCGCGATGAAGTAGAAACGCCGTTTGATAACACTGTCGTCAACCGTCGTGCACGTGATGTGTCCGTAGCGTTAGCGAACGAACTAGACGCACAGATTAAAGCGTATGAGGCGGCGGGTGTAGCAAGGGAAGCTCTAGCGGCAGAAACAGCAGCGGGAGAAATTCGGGCTTTCCAGGATGCGTTCGCCGCCGCAGAGTTCGGCATACCTGACTTCCTGTCGTCTGCTGGTGACGGTTTCGGTGCGATCCTTGCGGCTGACCTTGATTTCAGTGTTCTTGACACGCAACTAGCTGACGCTCGCGGGCGTGTGGCTGGGCTGTTTGGCAAACCGTTCGCGCCTGTGATTGAGGACGAAGACTTCGAAGCGTACCTTGTGCGTGTCGCTGAACTCAGAGCCGAAGCGCTCGCCGGCCAGTTGGACCTGCTTCAGTTGGAAGACCAGTTGACCGAAGAGCAGTTCGGCTTTGTTGTCGGCCTGTTTGAAGACCTAGGGCCGGAAGCTGCACGCGAGTTTGTCGGCCAGTTCGCAGACACTATCGGCACCGAAGACTTTGACTCGATTGTTCAGCAACTCGAAGACTCTATCGGTGGCGCAGCACTCGAATCAAAGATCAACGGTGTGCTTGCGCAGGCGCAGCTGCGGGATGTCCCTGTTGACGTGACCTTGAACGAGTCAGAACTACAGGCGCTCGGCGCAGCAACCATCGGCCTAGATGCGGCGTTAGCGTTGGATACCGAAGCGCTTGTAGCGTTGCTTGAAGAAGACTACAATTTGCGTATCGTCGCGGACGTTGACGACTCGCAAGTTGACGCACTTGAGAACCGGCAAATCAATCTTGAAGGCGTGCTGTCTATCGGCAACCTTGACGCATTCCTAGCGAATCTTCAAGCCGAGTTCGAAGCCGGTATCGACTTCTCATTCATACCCGGCGCGGGTGCGGCTGCTGGTGGCGCTTTCGATGAAGGTGGCGTGCAGTTCATGCGCGACGGCGGATTCATCGCTAACCGTCCCGGGCCCGGTGTGCCATTCTCGTTCGGTGGCCGAAGGTTCCGTGCCGGCGAGGATGGGCGCGGGCCTGAGAACGTAGAGTTCGGGCCGCAGGGTATGGCTGTTGTTGGCGCATACCACGACGGTGCGCTGTCTGTGGAACGCCTAGCAAGCACGGGGACACTAGACCGGATGGAGCCTGTGCTACGGCAACGCTGGGGGCTTGACTCTGAACCGTCCACGCAAGTGATTGTGATGGATGACTCTGCGACTGTCCGAGAGCTTGCGTCGGTGAAATCTGAACTAGCGGCGATGGCAGGACAACTAGCGGCGATGGATAAGAAGACCGGTCTGATTGCTGAATCAAACGAGATCACAGCGAAAGCCGCACTCAACTCGATGAAGAAACAGCGGACGACCACAAAGAACAGGGGCAAAACGTTATGACTATAAGCCCGCTCTGCTATTTCAATCTCGGCTGCGGTGACTGCAATGTTGAAGTCAACCCGCATCTAGTCGCACAGTTTCAAAGCTATGCGCAGGCGAACAGCCTGCCATCAGTTAAAGGGTTGAATCCTGCACGTATAGGCGGATTGTGTGAGGATTTCGCGGCGGTAGAAGAAGCCGTTACGCCTGGCACGGAGATCGCGCCGGGTTGTTTCGCCGCACCGTGGTTTGACGAGCTGTGTCCTGAGACTTCCGGTTGCGCTTTCGGGTTCATGTTTCATGGCAGCGCTGAAGACGGCCGCAAGTTCACTGTTCAATCACCGAACGAGTTGACCGCGTCGCAAACATCGAAAGCCCGGGCGAAAGGCTGTGTGATTCAGGACGGCCGCAGATTCGGCAAGTTCTACGTAGAAGCGATAGCAACAAACAGGCAGTCGGCTTTATGGCTGGCTGACTGGTTCACTAACAAGATGATGTCACAGTCACGGTGCTGCTCACCGGGCATGGACGTTTTCGTTCACTGCTGCGACCTTGACGGCAAATCCGGTCGGCGCACACTCACAGATGTCGGTGAGATCAACGTTGAATGCGTTGACGGCGACACGTTCACAGAATGCGGCGTACTACTCGAGGTCGTGTTCACTGCTGGCAATCTGGTCACCGAGTCTGACGACCTTATTTGCGGTGAAATCTGTGAGCCTGTCACTGAGTGCATGCCGCAGTGCCCGCCCGAAACCGAGATTGTTGAAGTGGAAACTTTGACGCCGAAGGTGCGGTGTAACGGTGACGTGATCCGTAACAATGACGGCACGCTGCGTTTCTGTAACTACGATTTTGACACGTTTGACGCTACCGATTGCCTGTTGAAAGTCCGTGCTATCGATGCGGACGGAGCGGACGCGGAGGACTGCTGCCCGATAGTGATCAGTCGTATTGACCTGACAGGTTTGGGTGATCTGATTCAGCCTGCACAGCGGCCGTTGTATCAGACGGAAATCTTGAATCGTGTGTTCAACGGCACAGGTATTGATTGTTCGTGCCCGCCGTTGATCGAAATGGTTCGTATCCCGCAAGAACCGGAGACTGATTGTCCTGATTGTCCTGGCGGTGAGGGGTCGTCCGAAGAATGCGCTGACGAGTTCGGAATTGTTCTTGCTGGCGGCATACCTGACATCGCGGCTTCGTTCCCTAACGCCACTTTACCGTTGGCGAAAGGATCGCCGGAAGTTCAGGCGTTGATTGATTTCACGGATTGCGCCGGGTTGTCTCGACCGGTAGAACAGCATGACGACACGCAGCCGCCTGGCAATGACGAGACGCAAACGTTTGATGACCTGTCGGTGGGTATTGACCCTGCGACGGGTGAACCCGCGTGGTGTATGGAAACCGTTGACCTTGTCTGGCCCCCTGGGGGCACACCTTCAACCGAAGTCTGCACCGATTTCCCGCAAGGCCCGTTTGATCCCGGCACACCACCTGATCCCGATGATCCTGATGACGACGGTGACCCGGGCGAAGTCGGCTGTATCGAAGACGTAGGAATATTGGTCAATTCTGTCAACATGACAGACCTTGTTAGCGACCCTGGGCCTGGGCCGCATAGCCCTGGTTCACCGATATGGAATCAATTAGTGGCTTACGCTGACTGTGTGGGGTTCTCATTCCCGACAGGCGGCGACTCGCAAGTGATTAAGGTAAACCCTGCGACGGGCGTGTTGGCTGTCTGCATTGTCACGTTTGGCACCCCAGGTGGGAACCCGAGTTTCGAGAATCAGGTGATCACGTACACGGCTTTCAGTGGTGAAGCCGCGGCAGGCGAGTGCGGTGTAGAGATCCCGTTGCATTGCCTGCCCTATGTTGATGTCGAATATTCGGGTAGTGGCCCGTGTGTACTCATCGACTTCGACCAGTTTGGTGCAACAACGCTCACCTATGAGGCGAACGGCCAGCCGATCAGTCTGCCTGTCAACCCTGACACAGACGACCTGACGTTGGCGCGGTTCAAGTTCGGGCCGTGTTCTGTTGTTGAGGAAGATGACTGCCCGCCGTTCATCCCGCCTATCGCAGAGCTATCTGTTGACACAACAACCGGTGTTGTCACGCCGCTCAACTTCACGGTCGGCCCGGACTGGCCTTACGAAACGACGGCTTCACAATACGTGATCGTCACAACCGACCAAGGCGACAACGTCGACGAACCGATCGTCACAACCGAAACCGTCGAACAACCAATCAGTTCTAGCGGCGCATGTGAACCGCCTTGCGGTGCGGTACGCAAACGGCCGGCGACACAAACCGATTCATGCTGGCCTGAATGCTTAGACGACGAACGCCAGATAATCGTTGGAGTAATCCAAGGTTTGAACCCGGCGCTCGAGTATCTGCCGTCGTGGACTGTGACGGCTGGCGGTGAAACAATCAATCATGCCGAGGTGTTCTTGTTTGGTGGACCTGCCGACTTCCAGTCTCCGCAAACGAACCTCGCGGCGTATCTGTGTGGTCTGCCAGACATCCCTAAGGTTCAGTCGTTGCAGATCCCTGCTGGCGGGTCGTTGTCGTTGGCGAATGACGAGTTGACACTAGCGTGTCACGGCAAGTGTTTGGATGCTGGCGACGGTTGGGTTGCTGCTGGTTCCCGTCCGCAGGGTAGACCGCGCCTTACTTGCACGGAGACTGCTTATGTGGTGGTGACGTTGCCGTGTGAGGTGGAAGCTCCGACTGTCGAGTTTTGTGTTGAGCCTGTTGTTAGGGGTTCGTGATGGCGGGGCTTTGTTTGCCTGTGACGTGGCGTCTTGTGTCTCGTGATGGTTCGCGTTGGTGCGAGTTTCGGGCGGGGGATTGGGAAGCGGAGTCGTTGCGTAGCGTGATCCCTGAAGGCCATGTTGACGCTTCCACTTGCAAGGCGTTTGATTCGTTTGAGCCTTGGTGCGACCATCTGGAAATGTCTATTGGTGGCGAGTTGGCGATGCGTTACGTGTACACGGGCGGCGACCCTGACGGTGCGGGCACTATCCGCCTGAATGGTGAAGGGCAGGCTACGCGAACGAACTTTCGTCGTTGGCCGCAGGATGTCCGTCTGATCAACAGTTCGGGTGACGCGTGGAACACGGCGTGGGCTACGGCTAACAGTATTGAGCCGACCGGGCTAGTGCCTGAAGTTGTGCAGGGTGGCGATTCTTTTGAACTGGCTGACGATGAGGGTGCTCTGATTTCTGGGATGCTTGGCACCCTGGGCACATACATCACTTGGTCTGAGCATGGCGGCGCGTTGTATGACTGGATTGTGGGTGAAGAACCGACCGGCCGCGATCTTGAACGCCTAGTAATCACGGGTTGTGATGACACGCCGCAGACTGACTCTTCCGCAATCGTGAACGATCTGGTTGTGGCTTACACCGAAGCGTTAGATGTGACGGTACGTTGGCCCCCGGAGGGCACACCTAACCAGGCTGGTTGCCTGCTGCAATCCCCGTATATCGAGCTGCCTGGCATACCTGATCAGGCGACAGCGCAGCGTGTGGTGCAGGAGTTGCAGGAAGAACTGCAATGGCCTGCGCCTGTGTTCACTGACGTAGAGATTGATGTGGCGAAAGTGGATTGGGACGACCTGATCCCTGGCGTGTGGCACACCTACAATGGTGAGCGTTTCAACCTGGAAAGCGTTGTCCTGGCGGGCACAGCGGGATGCGTTGAAACAGCGACGGCATCCTATGACCAGTCGTTGTCTAACATCCGGCAACAACTACGCTAATGACCCTATAGCGGGGCCGTTACGCTCCATGCTGCTATACTAGGTAGTGCCGCCTGAAACCTGGATTGTGTCACCCGTGTGGATGGGTTGACGTATGGCAGATGAAGGCATGGAGTTTGGTGGGCAGACGGTCCCACCGATAACTATTCCGGGTCAAGACGCGCCCGTTTACATGATCGCTTGCGCCCCGTGCGATGGCGATATTGAACCGGCGTTCGAAGACTCCGCCGATTGTCGTTGTGCGACGCGGCGTCTCTGCGATTTCGTTGACGATGACGGCGAACAAATTGCATGGTACGAGCTTTGTGAGCAGGACGGGCTGTGTAAATGGCGTCCGATGATCGACGTTCTACTCGCTAACGCGGACGCTGATCAGACGCAAACTATTTGCGACTGGTTTGTTGACAACTGCGGTGACTCTCTGACCACGCTGATTCAAACGATCATCAGTACCACACTAGCCACTTTCAAAACATCCTTGTTTGATACCCAAACATATACGGCAGGAGATACGCCTGACTGTTCTGACGGTGCAGGTTGTGTGACTTGGTTTGTTCCTGACGACTCGGTGACTGATGGTTGCCCGGACGGTGTCGCTACTCACGTTTGTGTTGACGGCACTTTGATTTGTTTAGGTGGCGCTGACGGCGGCGCCGGCCCAGGCGGCGGCGACGTTGAAATCACGGCATCAGGCTATGGGCCTTGGACGCTGTCGTTCAGTCCTTTCACTTCAACGTGTGACCCTGCGACGGCTAACGGCACGATGACAGCCCCCGAAATCTCTACGTCATCGACGGGGTTCTGTGACGACGATGTTGCTTCGGGTACGTTCCCGACACCGTCTGACATCTTGAACGAATACCACACGGTCGTTGTTACTGCTGCGACGGACCTCGAGATTTGTTTCGACATGCAAGGTGAAGCCGGAAACCTGATGAGCGCCCTGTTGTTGGACGCTTCCGGTAATCCGGTTCCGTTCACTTCTGCTACCGGCCCGACATCGAGCACTGCGGTCGCTGCTAGTACTAGCGCATGTTCTGGGCAGGCGGGCGCAGACTTCTCTCTCGGTGCTCCTGGCGGCGGGAACGTCACCGAGAACATTTGTTTCACTATCAACGGTGTCGCCCCCGGCACTTACACGTTTGTGATTGCCGCTATTCGTGGCGCTCCGCCGAGGTGTACAACCAATCTGACTGCGACTGGTATCTGATGAGCGTCAAGTTTGAAAAGATTGAGTGGCCTGGTGGCCCGTGTCCTTCACCGTTGCAGGCGGCTGCTGACGGTGGTGTGTCTGTGCCGTCGTTTGACGGCAAACGTTTCGTTGATGAGACCGCTCTGGACGCCATGCGTAAACGGTACGGCAAGCCAGACGGCAACGGCAAGCCAGACGGCAACGGCAAAGATCGGGACGCGTCATGACCGCCGTGCTCATCTCACTGATCCAACCAACACTGCAACCAAGCATTGCGTTAGCCACCGCAGCGTTCTTCTGGCGCTTAAACGCCCGATGACACCCAAAGACATGCCCGGTTGGGGCGACAACCTAGAACGGCTAATCACAATCTTCTTTCTCGGCGTGGTGTCAGTCAGCTCAATAGCTGGCGTCATCTGGCTTGCTATCGACGGTAAGGACGCGCCGGATGCTCTGCAAATCATTGGGGCCGCTTCAGTCGGCTCGTTAGGCGGGATGCTCTCAGGAGGCAAATCGTGACCAGTAAACAACTATTAGAGACGCTAGAAAACTCGACGGTTCAGACCGCAGCGGCGGGCCTGGTTAACGCCATTCTTGCGCTCGGTATCGGACTAGGAGCCATACCAGCAGAAGCGGCACCCGCACTATTCGGGGCCCTATCGGGCACCGCGTTTCTTATCGCGGCAGTACTCAGAACACACGAAAGCGGGAATGATCAATGAACACACCTTTGCACACTGTCCGAATCGGGATGGTAGACCGGCAAGTCTCTCTAGCGCAGTGGGCGCTCGAGGTGGGCGGTTACGAACCAGGCGGCGTTGACGGTTTCGCCGGCGACATGTTTGACGCTGCGCTACGCAGATTTCAGGAACACCAAGGGCTTGTCGTCGACGGTGTCGCTGGCGCGGGAACATGGCCTCATCTGATGCGGTTCGTGAACGTCGCTGTAGCCGCTGGTGTGGCTATCCCTGACGGCGTGCCGGTCATCACCGAGCTAGTAGAATCATCCATTCCGACCACGCAGCCTGTGACTTCCGAGGGTGACCGCAACCCGATTCTGTGGGCGATGTTCGCGCACGAAATCGAGATCCCGCGCAGCTATCTGCAGCAGGTCGCTGACGCTAACAACTGGTTTAGCGACATCGCTTTCGGATTAGACCACCGCCCGTTTCGGGCCGAAGTGTTTGATGACATCCGCGACATCGACCCTGACGTTTACAAGTTCCACTATCTGGCCGACGGCGCTTTCGGTGTTGAAGGCGTGGGCGGTTTCCACTCCCAACACATCGCGGCCGGCGATAACGACATTGACCGGTACGCCGTTTCTGACGCGAGTTTGCCGCGTGCATCGTTCGAGTCTGTTGTCTGTCATGAGCATTGCGAAGGAACAGAGAACGGCCCGGTGAACAAAATGTTTATGGACCCGTCAAACCGTGGACAGTCGCGTCTTGGTGAAACGACTGATCCGGTGCAGGGTTCGACGCTGCTGGCCCCGAACGGTGTGACCCTCGAGCATTACGTCACTGACGAATGGTTGGCGTTTTCGTTGGGTGAGAATCCTGCACGTTATGACTCTGCTTGGCGTGTCGGGTTGCCGCCGATTGTCACTACTCCTTACGAGTACGGTCCGCGTGGCGGCTGGTCTATCTGGTTTGTGCATGCGACTGGCCAGTATGAGTACCGGTTTGGGTCAGCTGATGGGCGCACTTTTGCGGCGGTTGAGCGTGACCGCATGTCACACATGAATCGTCGGTTGGCGGTGCGGTCATGAGCGGTGTTGGAGCGGCTGTGAAGGCTGTGGCGTTGGAGCGTTTGCGTAACGCACGGCTGCATGCGGCGAACATGAACGAGTTGCGGGCGGTGTCTAAGACTCCTGCCCCGACGTTTGCTGCGACGGTTGACAATGTGCGAACGGTGCAGGCGTTTGCTGGCGAGTTGGGTGCCACCCTGGATGTGGACGGTGTGCCTGGTTCGTTGACCACACGTTTCCTGCGCATGTTCCAGTCGACTTATGCGGTTGGCGATTACCGCACCACGCCGTTGGCCGTGACTGGTTCAGCGAATGTCGCGACAATGAAAGCGATCGCTCATTGCCGTAGTAACGGTTTGAAGGTGACCGACAATTTCAGTTACCGCGAGTATGCGTCTAAGAACCCGTCGAAGGTTGTCACTGCTAAGAACCCGGTGATCATGCTTGAACGCGATCTGGTGTTGGGCATGCAGTCTTTGCGTGAGTATTACGGTGCGCCGATCAGCATTGTGTCAGGGTTCCGTGACTCGTATTGGAACACTCTGATTGGTGGCGCTCGGTCGTCGCAGCACATGCTGGGCAAGGCCGCAGACTTCCGTGTACATGGCCCTATGCCTACCGAGACTGTGTGTGCGCGGTGGTTCAACGGTATCGGTAGACACAGCCTGTCGGGCCGTGTTTCCCACGTCGACACGCGCCCGCATTATGCCCGATGGTTTTATAGCGGTTCTTAAAGAAATCGCTTGACTCTCCGCGTGAAGGGGTCAAGATGGGGTCATAATGACCCCTTACTTTAGGAGAACGTTATGACAAGAGTGTATTTATTGTTCGCTGTTTTGGCTGTCGTGTCTGTGGGTGCGGTCGGTTCTTCCGTGTCTGCACAGTCAACAGATGACGACCCTGATCGGTTGCACAGGGTTGATGTCGCAGCTTTGCCTGACAATGCGTCTGACACTTGGGTGCAGGGTGACCGACTGTGTGCGGTTGTCGGTGATGCTGTCTGGTGTGAACCGTTGCCTGTGGTGAACGTGTCGCCTGAGCCGCTGTTGTTGATTGATGCTTTCGGTGATCTGACGTGCAGGTATGAGGAGTACATTCTGTTACCGGAGGCGTGCGCGTTCTTCATTGATAGCGCGGAGGCGTTCTGGTTCCCGGTGCCGACAACTGCGCCCGTCACAGTGCCAACAACTGCGCCAGTGCCGCTACGGCATGTCACAGCCGCCGACATCGTGTTCACCGGCTGATGAAGCTTTCAGAACTCATCCGTGAAGGCATCAAAGTCATTCAACGAAACGGCCACCACAAGGGCAGCTATGTGCCCAGTGATTGTGAAGACCCAAGCGCAGCGCCCTGCTGCGGATTTGGGGCGATACATATCGCTGCTTCAGGTGACTGGAATCGTAATGGCTGCGAATGGCGAACAATCCACTATGGGGCCGATTCCTACAAAGCTTGGGAAGCTTTAGACGAAGACTGCAGCCGTCTCTACGACAGCAACTTTTGGGAGTGGCAGGACGGAG